>Ga0247842_10000870_pt1 | contig 56955 bp, 47 predicted proteins | sample LaCruzMarch2015__3_FD_192411 | JGI IMG/M metagenome (GOLD analysis project Ga0247842, IMG submission 192411) | Freshwater microbial communities from meromictic Lake La Cruz, Castile-La Mancha, Spain - LaCruzMarch2015_19m | ecosystem: Environmental > Aquatic > Freshwater > Lake | place: Spain... | reverse complement strand
CGGTTTGAGCCTCTTTAAGGATGCCTACTATCTGTTCTTCCGTGAACCTCTTTTTTGCCATACCAGTTGCCCTCCATAGGATATTTTAACAACTTTCAACTGGTCCGGTTTTCGGGGGGAAGGTCACATCTATGGACCTTCATTATTGTGCTAAAATTGTATTCATGAACCTGCTTATGGAGAAATTTCTGCTGCATATAAGGTCGCAGCGTAATTTTTCAAAACATACCGTAAAGGCCTACAAGTACGACATAGAGGAGTTTGCCTCATACGCCTCGGCCCATAACGCCGACGCGCCTGGCCTCTGGGACCGCATGCTGGTACGCGGTTATATCGCATATATCAGTGAAAACAAGGTTTCACGGAACACACTGCTTCGAAAGATTTCGGCTGTTCATTCCTTCATATCCTACCTAATAGCCGAGGGCGGCATGGATGGCGACCCGTTCGCGCTCATAACCGTACCCAAAAAAGAGAAACGCCTGCCTAAGTTTCTCAGCGAAGGCGAAGTCGGCAAGATATCTGATTATGGTAATCCTGATATAGTAAGGCAGGAAGACCCCTCCTACAAGTTCGCCGAGCGTGACTACGCTATCTTTGAGCTTTTATATTCCAGCGGACTTCGCCGGTCAGAGGCTGCCGGATTGAATATTGGGGATGTTGATTTTTACGGCGGTTTCGTGCGGGCTATGGGTAAAGGCTCAAAGGAACGCCTGGTACCGGTTGGTGACAAGGCTTTGAAAGCTATCAGAGCGTATTTGAGCGCCAGGCCGAAACCGCAGGCCCCGGCCATGCCTTTGTTCCTTAACAATAATAACGCGCGCCTCTCGGATCATGGTCTGGCCCTGGTGGTAAAACGGCTGGCGCGCAGAGCCCGTTTCGCGCGTCCGGTAAATCCTCACTCTTTAAGACATTCTTTCGCCACCCATCTTCTTGACAATGGCTGCGACTTGAAATCAGTGCAGGAGATGCTGGGCCACAAGAATCTGCAGACCACTGAGATATACACACATGTATCGCTTTCGCGGCTGAAGGAAGTCTATGATAAAACGCATCCGCGGTCAAAAAAAAAGAACATTGAGAGATAGAACACGGATGTTGTAGGGAAATCTTGAAAGATTAGGATTTGGGGAAGAATATGAAAAAAATATTTATCGTCTTGCTTTTACTCCCGGTGATTTCCGACCGGACTTTGGCGGGTACGCCGTGTGCGTTCCGCGATAAAATATCGGGCCCCGGTTTTAAAAACGCGCTTTGGGGTTTGAGCGTGCGCGAGATAGCGACAGGTAAAGAACTGGTCTCCTGCGATAACACCGGCAACCTGATCCCCGCCAGCATTCTAAAACTGTTCGTTACCGGGGCCGCGCTGGACATTTTGGGGCCGGGGGCTAAGTTCAAAACCCGGATTTACCTTGACGGAACGGTAATAAAAGGCGTTTTGAGCGGCGGCGTGTATATCAGGGGCGGCGGTGACCCGTCTTTCGGCTCAGGCCTGATAAAGGGGGCCCCCGTCGCGGAGGCGGAATTTGAAAAATGGCGGCTGGCGCTTAAGGCTGCCGGCGTGTCCGAGATAAACGGTTCTGTTATTGGTGACGATTCGCTTTTTGAAGGTCTGCCCTTGCCGGGCTCCTGGACATGGGAGGATATAGGCAACTACTACGCCGCGCAGCCGACAGCGCTTGCTATTTATGACAACTTTTATAAGCTCTATTTTAAGCCCGGAGTCAGCCACGGGGATCCGGCCGAACTTCTGCGCTCCGAGCCGAAGATTCCGGAGCTGCGTTTTACCAACTTGATGCGTACCGGGCCGGCGGGATCGGGCGATAACGGCTATATTTTTAATTTTCCGGAGCAGTACGCCGCTACGCTGCGCGGAACGGTGCCTCAGGGCCCGGCCGAGTTTGTAATACGGGGCTCCATTCCTGATCCGGCGTTGTTCACCGCGCAGAAATTCAGCGATTATCTCAACGCCCATGGCCTAAAAGTCAGCGGCAAGGCTTTAAAGCTTAAATCCGATAAGGATTACGGCGCCGCCGGGTTCGTGGCCGAAACCGAAGGAGCGCCGCTGAAAGACATAGTATTTGTCATCAATAAGCGCAGTTTTAATCTTTATTCAGAGATGTTACTGCGGCATCTGGCTCTGGCGAAGGGGAAAGCGGGGACGGCCGACAATGGCATAGGCGTTCTGAAGGATTACATGGCCGAAAACGGTGTTGATGTGTCGGAATTGAACCTCGCCGACGCTTCAGGCTTGTCGCGCGTAAACTTTGTGAACGCCGACAGTTTTACTATTTTTCTGGGAAAGCTTTCAAAAAAGAAGTTTTTCAACGTTTACCTGGATTCCCTCATATCTCCCGCGGACCCGGACGCGAGCGGTCACATCAAAAAGATGGGAGTGAACACGAAACTGGAAAAGTTCCTGAAGATAAAGTCGGGCTCCCTGAGCGGGGTAAGGAGCTATGCGGGCTATCTTACTACAAAACAGGGCAGGCTTTTAACTTTTACTTCTATCCTCAATAATTACACCGCGCCGGCCGCAGAAATAGACCGCCTGCACGAGGTCGTTCTGCTTGAACTGATAGAAAAATATTAAACCACAGCGAAAAAAGGTAACGCCGTCTGGTCGGTTTTGGCTTGAGCACGCAGGATAGTAAAGCTGGATCCGGTACCCTGCGCAAAACTTACGCACATCGTTGTCGCTCAGCTTAATGCCCGGCGTTCCTTAACCTTAGGCGCAAAACCATCCGGAGCGCGATTTTGGTCTGGAGATCCTGTTAATACACTTGAATTGTGTCGCTTCATTCCGCCCGTGGCTCACCAGTCCAAAGTTAATCAGTTCCACATAACGGTTCCGGGTTAAGTTTAAAATTCCAGATTGGGCCTGAGGATGAACTGGAATGAGTTGTGGGCGGCGTCCTTGTTTGAAAGGGGGCCGCTGTATTTTTTATTGGATGTCCAGACGAAGCCAGCGCCCAGGTTTAATACTCTGCGCTTGCCTGCCCGGAACTTCTTCTCTACCAGGAACAGATGCCTGAGCGGCTCAAGTTTCTTCCGGGAGAAGTCGGCGACATATTCAAACCCGCTGTTGTTCAGCCAGAAACTTTTAGAATTCTCAAAGTCTGTACGGCTGCGCCTGAAACCCAGGTAGAATGAGTCCGCTATGAACTTATTCTCATGCGCTTTCAGCCCGCCCCTGAAACTCCAGCGTAAAGTGCGGTCCGCCAGATACTGCTCCCCTTTGAGCTTCCCTTCCATCTCAAACCAGTTATCGCGGATAAGAACATTGTTTTTAATGTGTAAATTGCCGGCGCTGACCAGTATTCCGGAGTAGCCGGTGCGCTTGCCATGGAAGGATTTGTTTATTGAATCGAAAGAAATTACATTTCCGAAAAACATTGACAGAGCCCAGGGTTCCTCAAAGCCGGCCGTGGCGGCTTCCACCACGTTCAGGTTGCTGGTAAGTTGCAGGTCATTGTAGAAATCAGGCTGGTGTCTGCGGATGAGAGCCCCGGCGTATGGTAGAGGGTTTATGCTGGCTTCCAGCACAAGCGTGCGCGGCTTGTAGAAATTTTTTATCAGTTCCCGGTAGATCTCTATTTCCGGTGCGGCGCCCATATGCGGGATGGGTTTGCCTGTGAGGCTGCGGTAAAGGCCGATACTTGTATAGTAGGGATCAATCTCTACTTCCACCGTGGTTTTCTTTTCCGGAGCTTCTTCGGCCCGGACGCAAAACGGCAGGAATATAAGCAGCGCGGCCAATGTCAGTTTCATAGATGATAATTTAGCATTTCCCGTCTTACTAAAGATGCCCATGCCAAAAACAAAACCTTTTCTTAAAGTCTACTCGTAGCGCAGGGCTTCTATAGGGTCAAGCATAGCGGCGCGAAGCGCCGGCCAGAAGCCGAAGCCTACGCCTATCAGGCTTGAGAACGTGAAGGCAAAAGTAACGGTGCCCGCGCCAAGCGTCGGCGGCACCTTGATGAACAGATACATCAGCCAGCCCAGCCCGACGCCCAGGCCTATGCCCATGGCGCCTCCGATAAGGCAGAGCACAACGGCCTCTATTAAAAATTGGCTCAGGATATCCGAGTTCTTCGCGCCCAAAGCTTTTCGAAGGCCTATCTCCCGGGTGCGCTCGGTTACGCTGACCAGCATTATATTCATAATGCCGATGCCGCCGACCAAAAGCGAGATGCCGGCTATGCCGTAGACCACCAGGGAAAGCTGGCCCATTTTTTCCTTAAATAAAGCTATCTGGGCTTCAAAAGTTTTCACATCAAAGTCGTCATCCTTATCGTCGCGGAGCCCGCGCTCCTTGCGCAGGGCCAGGATTATCTGCCGGCGAGTCTCCGGAGCGTCTGCCGGCGTCGGTGCCACCACCTCCAGATAATCCAGGCGGGCGGAGCCAAAGACGCGTTTTGAGGCGGTATTGAGAGGGATGTAGACTGTCGGGCGGCCGCCGAAGATTTGTTCGGTCTGATTGTCTTCAGCTACTCCCACGACAGTGAACGTTATATCCTTGAGGCGCATCTCACTGTTTACCGCCGATTCCGAGCCGAATAATGTTTGAGCCAGGGTCTGGTTTATGACCGCCACGCGCGCGCGGCTTATGTTTTCGGCCGGAGTAAAAAATCGTCCCTGCAGATTGCGGTTCTCAAAAATTTTCTTTTTGGCTTTTTGCGCTTCAGGCGTGAAGCCTTCGCGGCTCTGAATGTAGGCGTCCACGTGTTTGCCGCCGGCTGATGCCTGTGCGGCGCCTGAGATGATGGGAATTATCTTTTCCGCCAGAGGCGCGCCGGACCTTATAGCCTCGACGTCGGCATAGGTAAGGCGTCGCGTCGGCTTAAGGTGTTCGCTGCGTGCCATGACCCAGACTTTTTTGGCGTCGTCTTCGGTGGCTCCGCTGAGCAGGCTTTTCATAAAGCCTTCACTTATCGTCATAAGAGAGATGATGGCGCCCACTCCGATAAAGATGCCGAGTATGGTCAGGGCGCTGCGCATTTTGTGGCTCCAGATAGCTTTAAAAGCCACTTTAAATTGTTCGCCTATTTCTGAGGGAGTGAATCCCAGCCGCGCTTTGGGCAGCTGGGCGGCGCGGACTCCGTGCGCGGCGGCCGGCGCCGCTCCGTGGGCGGCGGCGCGAAATTCATCTGAAACTATCTCCCCGTCTTTCATGCGCACCACCCGGCGGGTCTGCGCGGAAACTTCTTCGTCGTGAGTGACGATTATCACCGTAAGCCCGCTGGCGTTCAGGACCTTTATGACGCCCATTACTTCTTCTCTGGATTTAGCGTCGAGATTGCCGGTGGGCTCGTCGGCCAGAACTATCAGCGGGTCGTTTATCAGCGCGCGGGCTATAGCCACGCGCTGGCCCTGCCCTCCGGAGAGTTCATTTGATTTATGCTTTACCCGGTCGGCGAGGCCTACGAGGCGCAGGCACTCCAGGGCTTTTTTTGAGTCGGCACCCAGCCCGCTGTATACCATAGGCAGCATGACATTATCTTTTGCCGTGGTCCTTTTTAAAAGATGGAAAGATTGAAATATGAATCCTACCATGCGGCTGCGGATGGCTGCCAGCTGCCCTTCGTCCAGGCTGGCTGTCGGATGGCCTATAAAATAATATTCGCCTTCGTCGGGCCGGTCAAGAAAGCCCATTATGTGCAGCAAGGTGGATTTGCCGGACCCCGACGGGCCGACCAGGGATATCAGCTCCCCGGACCTTACCTGCAGCGAAACTTCTTTTAACGCCTCCACCTTAAATGAGCCGGTAATATAGGTCTTTGAGACCTTGCGGATGTCTATCAGGGTTGCCATATTAGTGGAAGAATCTGGCGCTTTCTTTGGCTATGCCCGTGGAGTAATAAACCGTGTCGGCATCGCTCAGGCCGGACAGGATCTCTATGGTTGATTCGTTGGTTGCCCCGGTTTCAACCTTCTTGTCGGCCACTTTTTTCCCGTTTGCGTCTTTCATGGTCACAAAGGCGTCGCCGTCCTTATAGGCTATGGCTTTTTTCGGCAGGTAAAGGGCTTTTGATTTTACGTCGGTTATAACGCGCACGTCGGCTGTCATGCCTGATCGAAGGACCGGAATATTTTTTGCGGACAGGATCTTCACCTCGTAGACCGTCACGCCTTCCTTGAGTACGGATTCGCGCGCGATGGACAGCACGTTCCCCTCGTATTTATCTCTGGGAAAAGAATCAAGATAAAATTCGGCCTTCTGGCCTTCTTTCACGCTGCCGATATCGGTTTCGTCAACATAGGTTTTGATAATCAGGCGGTCTGATATCACCGCTATCTCTCTGGCCGCGCTGACCGATTGGCCCGGCTCCACAGCGCGTTTTATGACCATGCCGTTTATGGGGGCGACCACGGGCGTAAGATTGTAAGCTTCCTCCACCATTTTCTTTTCTTCGGGGGTGGACTCTTTCATCTTCAGGGAATCTAAAAGCGCGGTTCGCTCGCTTGAGCTTATCCAGGCAAGGATCTGTCCTTTTTTCATCAGGTCCCCTTCGCGGAACAGGACATCCTCTGCCCGGCCGTTTACGGAGGGCGTAACCAGAACGCGGTTCTCGGGTTCAACTATCCCGATGGCCTGGACTTTTATGATAAACGAGCCCCTGGCGACCTTTACGGGGGACAGGTCTTCCAGTTTTTTTAGCTCTTTCACGGTTTGGCTGTGCCTGTAAATCGACCAGCCTCCGCCGCCAGCGGCCGCGAGGAGGACGGCGAATATGAATTTGTTAGTCCTAAAAAAACTTTTCTTCATGATCATTCTCCCAGTGAATTAACGAACGCGGCGTGAGCGACAATAAGGTCCCGTTTGGCCGATAAAAGCTGGTTTTCAGCGTTGATTAGCTGGTCTTCAACATTGCGCCATTCAAAGTAGGAGGCCTGCCCGGCCAGGTATTGTTTGCGCAGCAGCCAGGCCCGTGCCGCGGCCGCTTCCAGAGATGCCTTCACCACGTCCTTGTACGACCAGGCCTGCCGCCAGGCCAGGAAGGCGTCTTCCGCGGTCAGATCTACCGCGTCCCCGGCGTCTTTAAGGGAAGACTCAGCGAGAGACCTGTCCGCGCGCGCGGCCCTCAGGTCCGCTGAAAGCTTGCCGCTGGTAAATAGCGGGAGCGACAGGCTGATTCCGGCCGACCAATTTTTATTCCTATAAGGCCAATCGGAACCTTCCCAGGTGTAATTGCCGATCGCGTCGGCTTGTGGCAGAAACCCGCTTATGGAACGGTCCACGGCGGCCCGGGCTATCTCAAGCGCCGCAAGGGCCGAGAGTCGGGACGGGTGACGCGCCAGCGTGCCGGAAAAATAGCCGAAATCTTCAGGCGGCGCGGGGGGCTCCGGCAATTCCGACACCAGAGTGGCGAACATCGGCGGGCGCGCAAGCAGGCGGTTCAGCCTGCGCTCGATAAGGCGCAGGTCCTTTTTATAATTTTCATTCTGCCACACAGCTATCTTATATATGGATTGGGTTTCCAGCAGCGCGGCCTTGTTCTCGCGGCCGGCCTCATACTTTATGCGGATGATCTCCACGTTTTCGGCCCGGCGTTTAAGTGTTTCGCTGGAAAGTTTCAGCGCTTCGCGGGCTTTCATGAGATCGGCGAAAACGGTCTTAAGATTGTATAACAGCCCGGATCTGACCAGGCTGAAATCGGCCTGGGCTTTGCGGTAAGAGGCCTCTGCGGAACGGGCGGCCGCCGGCAGTGCGGGGGAGAATAGCGGCTGGGAGGCCAGGAAACCATAGGAGTAGGATTCATCCGTAAAAACAAAGTCCCCGCCGACGCGGCTGTATCCGGCCTTGGCGGAAAACTGCGGGTAAAGGGCGGCGCGGTAAAAGGTCAGGCGGCCGCGGGCGGCATCCACGGCGCTGCCGGCTACGGCGCTAGCCGGGTTGTTCAGGAGGAGCAGTTTAGAGGCTTCTTCAAAGCCGAGAGGGGCGGTTTCCTGCGCGTAGGCGCCGGGCGGAGATAAAAATAAAACTATGGCTAAAGCGCGAAGCGGTCTCATTAACCTGAAAACTTCAGTTGAAGTTTTCCGCCCGTATAACGGGCGCCCTTCGGTAGGAATACACTCCGTCGGGCCTGTCGCGCATAGCGCTTGGCCCTCAGTCCACTTCGCGGGGAATCCTGCAGAATAATTTTGTTCCACTGATTTCTCTATGGTAATCATCCTGAACTGCAGGATTCGGGTTAACGGGTATTGTACAAAATCGCGGCTTCAGCCAAGGATAGCTTTAAGAAAGCCTTTGTGTTTTTTGATGAGCAGGCGCGCCCGGTTTACGTCTATATCGCGCCGCGCCATTACGATGGCGGTTTTGACGTCGTTGCCTGTAATGTCCAGGAGTCTGCGGGCCTCTTCCTGCGGTACTTCTCCCACCGTAGCTGTGATGCGTTCAGCGCGCAGGACAAGTTTCTGTGAGGTGGTTTTGACATCTACCATCCAGTTGCGGTAGACCTTTCCGCTGATGATCATGGCTGAAGTGGTCAGCATGTTCAGCGCCAGCTTTGTGGCCGTGCCGGATTTCATGCGGGTTGAGCCTGAGATCGGTTCAGGCCCCACGGCCAGAGCCACGACCACGCGCGCTTCCGGGGTCCGTTCCCCGGGATTGCATGTTATAAGCACGGTGCCGGCCCCGGCCTTTTTACCCGCTGATAGTCCGCCTTTCACGTAGGGCGTGACTCCGCTGGCCGCAATGCCTATGACCGCATCGCCTTTTTTTACCAGCTTGTTTATCTCATTAAAGCCGTTCTCGAAAACATCTTCAGCGCCTTCTTTTGAGTGAAAAACCGCCATCTGTCCTCCGGACATGAGAGCCTGGAATCGCTCCGGCTCCACGCCGTAGGTCGGGGGGAGTTCGGCGGCTTCAAGCACTCCGAGACGTCCGCTGGTTCCTGCGCCGATAAAAAACACGCTGCCGCCTCCAAGATACACCTTTGAAATCAAGCGGGCCGCTTTTTCTATGGAGGGAATGGCTTTGCCCACCGCCCGGTGGATAAGGCTGTCTTCATAATTCAGTTTCTGCAATACAAGTTTTAAAGGTAGGCGGTCCAGATCGCGGGTGCGGGGGTTGATGGCCTCGGTCGGCAGAAGGGCATACCTTTTAAATTTATCATTCATATACGGGGGAGTCCTCCGGCGGCGATTCTTCGGACGGATTTTGCTCGTCCGGTTGGGCAGGATCAATAATCTCGGTCCGCGCGGCCTGAGTGGACGCTTCCACAACCTGAGGCAGCCTGGGATTCTTGAACCAGTCGAAGATTTTGCGGATATTGTATCTGGTGACCAGTTCACCGGCTCCGTATCCCGCCGCCTCGATCATGGTGGTGACGTTTTCTTTGCCGCATTTAAGCTTGGCAATGTCGTTTAAAAGCTGGAATTCTTTGTACTGTCTTGCGCGGTTTGCGCCGGCCATCAGAAGCAGCGGCCGTCTCCCATAAGCGTAAAGCGGATTGACCGAGAGGACATCGTTAACGTTCAGGGCCGGAGAAAAAGTAGCTGCCATGGATATTTCCGGGTGTATGGCGGCGGCTTTAATCGCCAGATTCGCGCCAAGTCCCGATCCAGCCAAAATTATATTATCGCCGGTCACGCTGTTAGTGGAGAGATATGCCAGGGCCGCCTCTACATCACGGATCATCTTGTTGAATTCGTTATTGGGGCCGCTGACGGCGAAGGTTTTATAGGTGGTGGTGGAGCCGCTGGCTGTTATAAAGCTGTTGCCGTGGCCCCGGAGGTCCATGGCAATATAGCCGTAGCCGTAGCGCTTGAGGTAGTCGAACCAGAGCTTCCATTCGTTCAGGTCGTTCTTTTGGCTGTGGATCAGAACTAAGGTGGGGGCTTTGTCGGCCGCCCTGAGATAACGCGCGTTCAGCCTCCAGCCGTCATCCGTGGTCAGCGTTATCCGTTCCTCAACCCTTGGTTCGTCCACGGTCTGGGCGTTGAGCGTCCCCGCGATGAAGAAAACAGGAATAAATAAAAGCGGTCTGAATTTCATGAAACACATATTGTATCTTCGGGCCGGAAGACCGGAGGAGCAGAGGATTGGTTCTTAAATATTTGGAGCCTTACAACTTATCCTCTCCACTGGTCTTCTAATCCTCTAATATTTCTCCGGGATTAAACCAAATTTTGATTTCGCGTTCCGCTTCTTCCGGATTACCTGAAGCGTGCACCACATTCTCGTAATAGCCGTGCTTGTGGCAAATGCGGCCGAAGGCTCCGCGTATCGTTCCGGGCGCGGCGTCCTCCGGGTCGGTTGCCCCTACCACGGCGCGAACGCCCTTTACAGCATTTTCCCCCTGATAAACCAGGGCCAGCACCCGGCGCTTTGTCACGCGGTGAAAGTCTCCCTTTATAAAATTTATCAGTTGTTCAAACTTCTCTTTTGCCGCAAAAACACCATGGCCTTCAAGCAGGGCGTAGTGTTCGCGCGCCAATTTGTCGGTTACGGAAACCATTTTCGCGCCAACCATTTCAAAGCCGGAGTTATCCAAACGGTCTATAGCGAGGCCGGCAAGTTTGCGTTTCATGCCGTCGGGTTTTATTATTACGAGGGTTTTTTCTATGGGCATTATGGCTCCTTGACCGCCGGTTTGGAATGGTGCGAAGCAATCTGGACGAAAGCAGTTTGGCCGGACAGATGGCATGCCGGCGGCGCCTCTAAACTATTCTGCTCCGCATCTCTGTTTTTAGTTAGGAATATCTTACTTTTTAAAAAGCAAAATGAAAACCTAAAAAACAAACGATAGCCAGGCACTTGTTTTTATCTCAGTAAATCTTGTAAAATTCTATGTATCCTTGGCGAAAGCGGATATCGGTTGGTATCTGTTTTTAGCGCCGCGCGCGGCGATTCTGTTAGCGGGGGAATTATGTCAAAAGTAATGGTGATTGACGACGAGAAAGATGTTGTGTACCTTTTAAAGGTGCTGATGGAACGTGAGCAATTTGAAGTGACGGAAGCCTTCAACGGCCTTGAAGCTTATAACAGACTTACCGGTCCGGCGGTAGATAAAAGCATTCCTGATGTGATCATCCTTGACATTATGATGCCTGAGATGGATGGCTACACCTTCCAGTCCAAGCTTCAGGAGATAGACGGCCTCAGCGGTATTCCCATTATCATCCTGACCGCTAAAGGTCAGATGAAGGACCTTTTTGAGAACTCCAGTAACATCTTCGCTTTTGTGGAAAAACCGTTTGAGCCCCGTGACCTCGTGAAAAAAGTCAAGGACGCCATAGCCTCAAAAAAATGAGCCAAAACGCACTCACCGAAATTGTAAGCAACAACTACGCTAAAATAAAAAACCTCAGGGACAGGGGCATAGATCCGTTCCCCCATCGTTTTGCGTTAACACATAAAATTTCCGAGGCGCGCAAACTGCCCGACCAGACGCATGTCGTCTGCGCCGGCCGGATGATGCTTATGCGCGTCATGGGTAAGGCCACCTTTGGTCAGTTAAAGGACGGCACCGGCAGGATCCAGTTTTACGTGAAAAAGGACGTCGTGGGCGAAGAAGCCTATGATGTTTTTAAAAAAAACAACAATGTCGGCGACTTTCTGGGAGTGGAGGGAAAGCTCTTCCTTACCCATACTAATGAACTCACCATCAATGTAGAGAAGCTCACCATACTTTCCAAGGCCGTGAGGCCTCTCCCAGAGAAATGGCACGGCCTGACTGATCCCGAGACCCGCTACCGCGAGCGTTACCTGGACCTCATCTCAAACGAGGAAGCCCGGGGTATTTTTATCAAGAGGGCGCAGATAATTTCGACCATCCGCCGCGTGCTGGACGGCGACGGCTACCTTGAGGTTGAAACGCCCGTCCTGGGTTCCCAGGCGGGAGGGGCTTCCGCCCGGCCGTTTATAACATTCCACAATATGTACAAGACCGAACTTTATATGCGCATAGCCACCGAGCTGCCGCTTAAAAAGTTGGTCATCGGCGGCTACGATGGAGTTTACGAGATAGGCCGTATCTTCCGCAACGAGGGAATAGACACGCGCCACAACCCGGAATTTACCACGCTCGAGGCCTACAGGGCTTATACGGACTATAACGGCATGGCCGCGCTGGTCGAGCAGATTTTTGCCAGCTGTGCCGAGCTCATGGGCGTGGAAACCATAGACTACAATGGTATGAAGATAGGCCTCAAGCCGCCCTTCAAACGCATATCCCTGCCCGAAGCCTGGAAGGCCAAGGTTGGCGAGGATATCCACGAGATTCTGCTGGGCAAGGCATTCAACCGCCCCAATCTTTGCAAGCTTGCAGCCAAACTTCACATAGAGCACGGAGACGGCACTCCTTCGGCCAAGATTTTTGAGCGCATTTTCGACGAGAATATTCAGACCGGTCTGGAGCAGCCCACTTTTGTCATGGATTATCCGACCGCGATAACCCCGCTGGCCAAATGCAAGGCGGGGGACGAATCTCTGGTGGAACGTTTTGAATTCTTTGCCGGTTATGAAGAAGTTGCCAACGCTTATACCGAGCTTAACGACCCCGAAGATCAGAAGGGCCGCCTGTTGGAACAGGTCCGTCAGCGCGACGAGGAAAAGAACTCGGAGACCGATGTTCTGGATAATGATTTTATTGAAGCTATGGAATACGGTATGCCCCCGATGGGTGGCATAGGCATCGGCATAGACCGCATGACCATGCTTTTTTCCGGAAAACCGTCAATCCGGGAAGTCATACTTTTTCCGCTGTTGAAACCGTCCGACCAAGGGGAACGGGTTTAGGGGATAGGGAGTAGGTAAAGACTCCCTTATTTCTGTGCATCCACCCATTACCCTGAACCCTGTACCCTTACTTATGTCCGCTGAATTCTTCATTGCTTATCGATACCTGAAAGCCAAGAGAAAAGGCCTTTTCTCCATGGTGACGACCATTATCGGCATAGCCGGAGTCGCGTTGGGCGTCGCCGCGCTAATCGTGACTCTCTCCATAATGAACGGCTTTCAGGCCGATATAAAGAAAAAAATAATAGATGCTCAGGCTCATATCAGCGTTTACGGATCCGTCCGGGCAGAAGATTTGACTGCTTTTAGCGCCCGTCTGGAGCGCTCACCGCGTCTTGCGTCCTATTCCCTTTTCGTTATGGGTCAGGGGATTCTTACTTTTGACGACAGATCTACCGGGGTAGTCATGAAAGGTCTGGACCCGGAAAAAGAATTTAAGACCAATAACCTTAAAAGCGCTTTAGTTGAGGGCTCGTGGGACGCCCTCAAAGCCGCGCCCAAACCGGGGGAGCCCCCCGCGGTGCTGCTGGGGGAGGAGCTTGCCAAGGGTTTAGGCGCCTGGGTGGGGGATAATGTTATTCTTGTCTCCCCAAAGTCCGCCGCCACTGCTATGGGGATAATGCCCAAAATGCGTAAATTCAGGGTGGCCGGGCTCATGCGAACCGGATATTTTGAATTTGACAATACCATGGCCTACTGCGGACTTGCTGCCGCTTCTGATTTCTTTGGATTGTCCGGCGGCGTGAACGGCGCCGGTATAAGGCTTGACGATATAAACCGGACCGGAGAGAGCGCCGTTTTTCTGAGGAAGGAACTGGGCTTCGGCTATTCCGTGAAAACTTACGCGGATATGAACCGCACCCTTTTCGCGGCTTTAAAGCTTGAAAAATTCGTTATGTCGCTGGTGCTGGCCCTCATAATACTGGTTGCCACTTTTAATATCGCTTCCAACCTGCTGATGATGAGCGTGGAAAAGCTCCGCGATATAGGCGTGCTGCGATCCATGGGCGCCAGCCCCGGTTTCGTGCGGAAAATATTTTTCTGGGAAGGTAATCTCATAGCTCTGAGCGGTATCACGCTGGGCGTTCTCCTTGGCATAGGCCTTTCCGTCTTCATCGCCGTATATCCGGTGGTGGAGCTTCCTTCGGACATCTACTACATCACTAAGGTGCCGGTGGAATTAAAACTGCGGGATCTGCTGGGTACTGTTGTTATCAGCTACCTCCTTTGCATGCTGAGCGCAATTTATCCGGCCCTGCGCGCTTCAAAAATAAGTCCGGTGGACGCCATAAGATATGGATAATATCGTTAAAGTGGAAGACCTGAGCAAGACCTATACCCAGGGGCACGAGCAGATCCTGGTGCTGGAAAATATTAATTTTGAGATAAAAGCCGGAGAGTTCACGGCCATGCTGGGTCCGTCCGGGTCCGGTAAATCCACGTTTTTAAACCTTATCGGCCTTCTGGACGACTGTTACAGCGGAGCGATAACGCTTTTCGGCAATAAGCTGGAGGTCCTGAGCGAGACTAAAAAAGCCGAGCTGCGGCGCAGGCATATCGGCTTTGTCTTCCAGTTCGACTCACTATTGCCGGAATTTACGGTGCTGGAGAACATAGACATGCCCGCCAAGATCATAGGTAAAGGAGACGTCGGCGCGTCGCTGGCGCTTTTAAAACGCTTCGGCCTGGAGGCCATAGCGCATAAATTTCCGATGGATATTTCTGGCGGAGAGAAGCAGCGCTCCGCCATACTGCGCGCCCTGCGAAATAAGCCCGGTCTGGTTATAGCTGATGAGCCCACCGGAAATCTGGATAAGCATAACGCCAGGATAGTCCTGGAAGATCTTAAAAAGGTTAACGCCAACGGAGCGGCTGTGCTTATGGTGACGCACAACGAGGAAGCGGCTTCTTACGCCGACCGCGTTTTTCATCTCTCGGGCGGAAAGCTCGTTGAGACGCGCGCCCGTAAAGTTTAGGACGAAAAAGAATTATGAGGAAAATAATTCCGGGTGTGATGGCAGTTCTGATCCTGGCCTCCGGTACGCTGGCTTTCGCCGCCGCCGGCGACAGTTCTGTGATGCTGCAGGGATTTTACTGGACCTCGTGGACGACCGCGCCCTGGTGGAATGTCGTGCGGAAAGAAGCGGACGATATTTCAAAAACCGGTTTCAATATTGTCTGGCTGCCGCCGTCCGGAGATGCGGCTTCCGGTGAGGGCTATATGCCGCGGCGCCTATACATACAGGACTCCGGATATGGCACAACCGATCAGCTTAAAAGCGTGATAAAAACGCTGCACGCGGGGGGAGTCAGGGTTCTGGCCGACCTTGTTCTGAACCACCGGGTGGGATATAAGGACTGGGCCGATTTTGCTGACCCGGCCTGGGGCCCGGAAACCATAACTTCCGACGATGAATGGGGCAAGGGGACGGGCGCCAGAGACACGGGCCTGCCGGTAGCTTTCGCCCGGGATCTGGACCACACCAGTGCGGTTGTCCGCAAGGGCTTAATCGAATGGATGAAATGGCTGCGCTCTGATATCGGCTATGACGGCTGGCGCTATGATTTTGCCCGCGGCTACGCACCCGCCTATGTGCTGGAATATAACCGGGCTAACCCTCCCGCTTTCGCCGTTACTGAAATATGGGATGATCTGGACCTAAAAAATCCGGACGCGCACAGGCGGGCGCTTGCTTCCTGGCTGGATTCCGTCAATGGCGAGGTCAAGGTGTTTGATTTTACCACCAAGGGCCTGCTTCAGCAGGCGGTGGGGGAAGAGGAGTACTGGCGCCTGTCCGATTCAAACGGCAATCCGTCAGGGCTTATAGGTATCAGGCCCGCTTCAGCGGTGACATTCGTTGATAATCATGATACCGTGCCCCGCGCCGACGGCTACAAAGGCTGGCCCTTCCCTCCTGAAAAACTGATGCAGGGTTACGCCTACATTCTGACGCATCCCGGTGTGCCGTGCGTCTTCTGGCCCGACTTCTTCAACCCGGCACGAAAAGCCGCTATAACCAGCCTGATCAAGATCCGCAGATCTTCCGGCATAGATTCCGTGAGCGCGGTTTCAATAATGAAGGCTGAAAAAGGTCTTTATGCCGCCATCGTGGACGACAAGGTGGCGGTCAGGCTCGGAGCGAAAGCTTTGTGGGAGCCGGGCAAAGGCTGGATATCGGCTGCCGCCGGCCCCGGCTATAAAATATGGATAAAAAGCAACAATGCGATTAAGGGAGATAAAATATGAAAGAAACTATAATAACAAAGACCGTGGTGCGCAGCATTGACGCGGAGCTTTTTCAGCCTTTTACTATCTCGAGCGGTTCCCATAAGCGGCTGGAAAATGTTTTTTCGGGTGTCAGGACTAAAGAGGGCGTCTGGGGCTGGGGCGAGGCCGCCATAGCGCCGCACATAACCGGCGAGACCAGGGAGGCCACTCTGGCCAATCTCCAGAAGACGGCTGCCTGGCTGGAGGGCCGCGATATCGCCGACTATTTAAGCCTGCTGGTAGGGCTGGAGGAGCGCCTGGAAAATAACCGCTGCGCTTTGGCCGCCGCGGGGATGTCGATACTGGACGCGCTGACCCGCACTCTCAAGATGCCGTTCTGGCGGCTTTACGGAGATAAACCTGCGAAGATACGCACCGATATAACCGTGGTTATCGGCACCGTGGCTCAGGCTTACGAATTTACGCTTCAGATGCGCCGCCGCGGTTTTTCAATCTTTAAAGTGAAGACCGGCTCCAACCGGGACGAAGATTTTAAGCGGATAGCCGCGGTCAGGAAGGCCTCGCCCAAGGCGGAGATATATCTGGATTTCAACGGGGCCTACGACGCAAAAACGGCGGAGCGTTTCGTGGCTGAACTCGGAAGGAGCGGCATTATTCCGGGAGTAGTGGAGCAGCCGGTGGCGAAGGATGATCACGAGGGTCTCGGATATCTTTCCAGAAAGCTTAAGATCCCCGTCTGCGCCGATGAATCCGCTTATTCGGTTGCCGACGCGGTTGAGTTGATAAAGAAAAAACAGGTTACGGCCATAAACATTAAACTGGCTAAATTCGGAATGCTGCGCTCGCGCGAGGTATGGGCGCTGGCCAGGGCCGCCGGGGTGAAGTTGATGATGGGCGAGATGCTGGAAACAGAGCTGGCCTCCGCCTGCGCGGCCCAGTTCGCCGCCGGGCTCGGCGGGTTTGATTTTATAGATCTGGATACGCCGCTCCTGATAAAAGAAAAAGTGTTGCGGGGCGGCCGGTATATATCATCCGGCGGCGTCTATGATGTCGCGGCCATAAAGTCCGGTATAGGTTACAGCCCGCGGTAGCATATGGTCTTGATGGCTGGCGCACATGCCTATTGACAAGTCAATAAGTCCGTGCTATACTCTATTTAGCTGCTCTATATGAGCCGCTAAATGAGAACTCCCCGAATAAGGGGAAGCGAAAACCCGCCAAAAGCGGGTTTTCGTATTTATACCCCGTTTGCCTGAACCCGGACCTGAAAACTTCAGTTGAAGTTTTCCGCCCGTATTACGGGCGCCCTTCGGGAGGAATACGCCCCGTCGGGCCTGTCGCGCATAGCGCTTGGCCCTCCGCCCGCTTCGCGGAGAATCCTGCAGAATAATTTTGTTCCCCGATTTCTCTATGGGAATCATTCTGAACTGCAGGATTCGGGTTAATCATATTGCTGACACGTCCCGCAGTTTTATTTTCCCTTTAAAAACGCCAAAATTAAATTAGTATAATTTATATATAATTAAGCGGGGTTCAATATTTTTGGCCGATGTCCCGCCCCGCGACTCACCAGAGGTGTACTATGAGCAAATTTGTGGAATGCGTCCCCAATTTCAGCGAAGGTAAAGACGCCGCCAAAATTGCCGCGATAGTTCAGGCCGCGGCTGCCGTGCCCGGCGTACTGATCTTAGACGTCGAGAAGGATGCCGATCATAACAGGACCGTGCTTACTTTTATCGCCCCGCTTGAGACCGCTGTCGAAGGCATGTTTCAGACGGCAAAAAAAGCCGCCGAGCTTATAGATCTCAATTACCATAAAGGCGAACATCCGCGCATGGGCGCCCTGGATGTCGCCCCTTTTATTCCGATCATGGATACCCCGGTTGAGGAGTGCGTGAAACTGGCAGGGACGCTGGCGGAGCGCATAGGCCGGGAACTGGAAATCCCCGTATATCTCTACGATCTCGCCGCCAGGAAGGACGAACGCAAAGATCTGGCCAAGGTCAGAAAGGGCCAGTTCGAAGGTCTAAGGGAAGAAATAGGTAAAAATCCTGACCGCGTTCCCGATTACGGCCCCAACAAGATCCACCCTACCGCCGGCGCCATAGCCGTTGGCGCCCGCAGGCAGATAGTCAATTTCAATGTCAACCTTGACACTATCGACATGGAATTTGCTAAAAGTCTGGCCAAGAAGATCCGTACCTCCGGCGGCGGGCTGCCCAACCTGCGGGCGAAAGAAATCTTTCTGGAGTCCAAAAATCAGGTGCAGATGTCAACCGTGCTTACCGATTACCATGTCACTTCCATCAAGCGGGTTATGGACGAGATAGAGAAAGAGATAAAGCCGAAGGGAATTAATATTGTCGGCACCGAACTCATCGGCCTTACAACCCAGGAAGCTCTTACCGGTTACGCCATAGAGGCGCTTAAGGTTAAAGATTTCAATCCCGAAGCGCAGGTGCTCGAAACCAAGCTGCTGAAGCTTCTGGGCTCATGGCAGGCCGGCGCCAATCTTTTTATTGACGCTCTTGCAAATACCGATCCCACCCCCGGCGGCGGGTCCGCGGCCGGCATAAGCGGCGCCATGGGTTGCGCTCTCGGCCAGATGGCTGTAGGTGTGAGTCTGCGGAGTAAGAAGCTGGACGAAGCTAAAAAACCGGCGCTAAGATCGCTCAACGAAAAACTTGGAACGCTGAAGACCGCCATTCAAAATTGCGTTAGTTCGGATGCCGCGGCCTTCGACGCCTTCATGGTCGCTATGAAAATTCCCAAGGATAACCCCGCCCGCAAAACCGCTATGCAGGCGGCTCTGGCGCACGCGGCCATGGTGCCGCTCGAGACCGCCGGACTCGCGTCGCAGGCTCTTGCGGCCCTTGCGGGCGGCGACGGCATTTCGGCGCAGGTCATGTCCGACTATAAAAGCGCCCGCTATCTCCTGGAGGCCGCGGTCCGCTGCGCGGCCGAGAATGTTTTTATCAATGCCGAAGGTCTGGAAGACAAGGCCCTCGCCGCTAAATTACTGGGCGGAATAAAAGGTTATCTCGCAGCGCTGTAAACAGACGGGCCTAAACCCTGATTTTAAGAGGAGAGCACTTATGCCGAGTATGGACCCCATCTCAAGAAACCTTATGCTTGACAGCTTAAAGGCCTATGCCAAAAAGCATATCACAAATGACTTCATAAGGGAGAAAGACCAGGCCAACGAGTTCCCGGCTGAAATACTGAAAGATATGTACGACCATTCAATAATGGGCGTGCATCTGCTGATGATACCTGAGGAGTACGGCGGGGTTGCCGGCGGCACCTATGATATTTACCGCATCTGTGAGGTGCTGGCTCATATCGACCTTGGCATCGCGACTTCGGTGTTCGCCACTTTTCTGGGCACCGATCCGCTTAACGTCGGCGGAACTCTGGATCAGAAGAAGAAGTGGCTTGAGCGCATCGCTAAAGAAAATCTTATGGTGGCCTACGCCGCCACCGAAGCCGACGCCGGATCCGATCTGCTCAACCTGCGCACCCGCGCGGAACATGTTTTAAAGAACGGACAGCTGACCGGTTACCGCCTGACCGGCAACAAGCAGTGGATCTCCAACGGCGGAGTCGCCGACCTTTATACGGTTCTGGCCATGGCTCCCGGCGGACCCTGCTGGTTCCTTGTCGAAAAAGATATGGAGGGCTTTTCCCCGAATAAGCACGAGGATAAGCACGGCATAAGACTTTCCAACACAGCCGGTCTGTCACTGGATAATGTCTATGTTCCCAAAGAGAATCTTATCGGAGAGGCAGAGGGACAGGGCCTTGTTCAGGCGCAGGCCGTTTTCGGCTACACCCGGCTCATGGTCGCAGCCTTCGGGCTCGGGGCCGGCTGGGAGGCGGTGGAGCAGGCTATTCGCTATAGCCAGCAGCGCATACAGGCCGGTAGTCCGCTTTGCGATAAACAGGGCTATACCCACAAGCTTATCGTGCCGCACGCGGTAAGATTGGAGGCATCCCGGGCTTATATCGAAGAAATCGCCTATCGTCTTGACGGCGGGGAACACGGCCTCCAGACAGAAGGCGCGATAGCCAAGTATTCCGCCTCGGAATATGGCAACAGGGCCGCGGAGGACGCTATTCAGGCGTTCGGCGGCTATGGCTATACCCATGATTTCCCGGTTGAAAAAATAAAAAGGGACGTGAAAATAACCTGTATCTACGAAGGCACCAGCGAAGTTCTGGAGATGACGATCTACCGGGGCCGCTGGCAGGAACATTTAAAGACCAGGGGGCGCTACTACGCCGATATCGCGGACGAGATGGACGCTTTGCACGCGAAGAATCCTGATGTGGGGGCCCAGGCAGCCGGTCTCGCTCTCAGGGCTCTGGCCGCGGTGATGGAAGAATGCCGGCTGGCTAAGCTCACCCGTCACCAGACTGTCACTTTTAAATTGGGCAGGCTTATATCCATGGCGGAGCTGGCTTATGTATTCGCTAAATCCGCCGCTAAGGAAAAATACAGCGAGTCGGTGAGGTTTGACGCACAGGCCTGGCAGGCTATGGCCCGCGTCTACGCGCGTGAAGCCGCGTTGCTGATAGCCGCGGAAGGTTTAGCCATGGTTCTGGGTTGCGTTGATGGCGCGGGCAACCTTGCCGCCGCCGTCAATATGGACGCCGTACAGGCGGCTCAGAAGGGTATGACGGCAGATATGGACTTGGTGGCCGTCAAACTTAAGCAGACTTTTAAGGCCAGGTAGGGAAGCGTGGAGTGGATAGTCGTGAGTCTATAGCGTTAAAATTCCGGGTTTACTCTAACCTCTTGCCTGCAGACTCCGGACTTTAGACTCTGCGCTGTAATTTTAAGGAGATCGTTTATGCACATAGCCGTATGCGTTAAACAGGTGCCGGACACAACGGAAGTTAAGATCAATCCGGAAACAGGCACGCTCATCAGGACGGGCGTGCCCAGTATCATCAACCCTTACGACCACTTCGCGCTTCAGACGGCGATAGAGCTCAAGCGGATCCACGGATGCCGCGTCACCGTCATCTCCATGGGTCCGCCTCAGGCAAAGAGCGTGGTCCAGATGGGCCTGGCGCTCGGCGCCGACGACGGCGTGCTCCTGTCCGATATGGCTTTTGCCGGTTCGGACACCTGGGCCACTTCTTACGCCCTTTCCAAGGCCGTGAAAAAGCTGGGCAAGGCGGATATTGTCCTTGCCGGAATGCAGGCCATCGACGGAGACACCGCCCAGACTGGCCCCGGAGTGGCGCAGCAGCTGGGTATCCCCCAGGTGACTTTCTGCGAAAAGATTGACATCGACGGCAGGAAGATCATAGCCCGTAAACTTATAGATGGCGGATATGAGGTTGTTGAGATTAAAGCCCCTGTCTTGTTCACCATGATCATGCCCAAAGATTATGTTCCGCGGTATCCCTCGTTTCTGGAAACGCACGCCTCTTTGAAAAAACCATACTATGTCTGGTCGGCCTCGGACATCGGCGCGGAGACGCAGTATCTGGGGCTCAAGGGTTCGCCCACGCAGGTGGCCAAAATATACCCGCCTCCTCAGCGCGGGAAAGCTTTGATGACGAACGGAAGCGCCCAGGAGGCCGTAGAGAAAATTTTGGAGATCATGCGCAAAGAGCATTTCATCGCGGAGTAGCACGGGCTGCGGAGATAACTCTTAAACTTTTCAGGAGATTGACAATGATAAATGTTTCGCCAAAGTGTATAGGCTGCAACAAATGCGTGCCGGTCTGCCCTTTTGCGGCTATCCAACTGATCGATAAAAAGGCCGTCATCAACGAAGCCTGTACTTTGTGCGGCGCCTGCGTGCAGGTCTGCCCGGTGAACGCGATAGAGATAACGCGGGAAGAGGCCTCGGCCCGGGATCTTTCCGGCTATAAGGGCGTGTGGGTCTTCGTGGAACTTATGGAAAGTCCTGATGATGCGAAGCGCCCCCGGATAAAGCCGGTCACATTTGAGCTTCTGTCAGTAGGGCGCAGGCTCGCTGACGAACTGGGTGAAGAGCTGTCAGCCGTTCTACTGACCGATAAAAATTACGGCTTTGAAAAAGAGCTTGGAGCTTACGGCGCCGACAAGATGTACCTGGCGGAGAACCCGGAGCTGTACGAATACAATACGGATATTTTCGCGACCGCCATAATAGCCCTCGTCAACAAGCATAAGCCCGCCGCCATGCTTTACGGCGCCACCATAATGGGCCGCGACCTCGCCCCCAGAGTGGCTTCCTGCCTTTACACCGGTCTAACGGCCGATTGCACGGCCCTCGCCATAAAGGACGGCCTCCTGCTTCAGTCCCGTCCCGCTTTCGGTGGGAACATCATGGCCGACATCCTGAGCCCCAACTCCCGCCCCCAGATGGCCACCGTCCGTCCGAACGTCATGAAACTGGCCGAACCCATCTACGGTAAAGTCGCCATGACAGTAAGGGAGGATATCAAGATCGACAAAAATTTGCGGCGCGTGAAAGTCCTTGAGCGGCATCTGATCCGCGACAAGGGCGGCGTGAAGATAGAGGACGCTAAGATTATAGTGTCCGGCGGCCGCGGCATGAAGACTAAAGAGAAGTTTAAGGTTCTTGAAGAGCTCAGCCGCCTTTTGGGCGGAGTGGTCGGCGCGTCGCGCGCGGCCGTGGACCTGGGCTTAAAGGATAAGTCGCACCAGGTGGGACAGAGCGGGGCCACTGTTTCCCCGAAGCTGTATCTGTCTTTCGGTATATCTGGAGCCGTGCAGCACATCGTGGGGATGAAGTCGTCGGATGTGATCGTGGCCGTGAATAAGGACCCCAACGCCCCGATCTTTGGCGTGGCTAAATACGGCGTGGTCGGCGATGCTCATGAGATAGTTCCGAAGCTTATAGAAGCGCTCAAGAAGAAGTGATTGATGGATAGTGAATAGTGGTTAGTGAGGGGATTTTAATTTTATTTACCACTTGCCACTAGCCAATATTTAATATTGTCGTTTTTACTCGCCACTGATCGCTAACCACTGTTTTATTATGACTTTATTTAACCGATTGTTACTTGTCATATTCGGCACCGGTCTGATCCCCATCATCCCGACGGCCGGTTTCCTTTTTTATTACCAGTCCGTGGCCAAGAGCAATGTCCAAAATCTGCATGAGAATATAGCGCAGATGGCTTCGCTGATGATAAGTCAGAAGACTGATGAACTGGACCGCCGGCTCTATAACATGTGGGAGCCGGGTACCGATTATATCACCGCGTCTAATCTTAAAAAAACTCTCGCCCGTAATCCGGAGTTCCTGTTCATGGCTTTCACCGGTCCGGACGGACGGCAGGTGTTCAGCGCGGGTACGCCGGAAATAAAACGTCTTTTCGGCTATGTGGATCTGTCACGGGACCCTTTATTCAAAAAAGCGGCAAAAACCGGCCATTCCCAGCTGGGGGGGTTTGAGCTTATCTACAACCTGCCCATATGCCGTCTGATCTACCCAATGGAAAGCGGGCATTACGCTTTTGCCGTGATTAATCTGAGAGATTTGATGGTTAAGCTTGAGATGCAGAAGATGGGCCGCACAGGCGGCGTGTTCATCGCCGACCCGGAAGGGCGGGTATTCTCGCTTCGCGGCGAGACTCAGCCCGTAAGCCGCGAGGGCCTTAAACGCCTTTTTTCCGGCACCGTCAAAAGTTCCCGTGAGCTTGCCGGTACTGGGGGGAATTATTACCTGGCCTCCTACTCGGAAGTCCCGGATTTTGAACTTTATGCCCTGACCCTGCAGGACCGCTGGGACGCTTTTAAGGGCATAAATCTTATAACCTCACTGATAGCTTTCTTCCTGCTGGGTATATCCACGGTGTTTTATTTTTCCGCCCTCATCCTGAGCCGGAGGCTGATAAATCCGGTGAGCGGGCTTATTGAAGGCGCCCGCCGCGTGGCGGACCTGAATTTCAAGCAGCCGGTAAACGAGGATGCGGACATCATCGAAATGTCGGCCCTTTTAAGGTCTTTCAACGCTATGATGACCGAGGTTGACCGGTATCACGGCCTGCAAGTGGAGAAGATGTTGGAGGAGAAACAGAAGGTTGACCTCCTTATCGGTCTTATCCACGACGCCATCATACTTAGCGATTTCAGAGGCGAACTTCTCTACGCCAACGCCGCCGCGCGCGGCCTCCTGGGTGTTAAGAATGATGAGAAACTGGCGCCGGAAAATGAAGCGTTCAGGCGCAGGGTGTCCGGCCTGGTCAAACTTAAAGCTAATACCCCCGGCGAGATCATAGAGCTGGCCGGGTCCCGCGGACGAAAAAAATATTATCGCATGAGCATGCAGGTGCTTTCGCCTAAGACCAGCAGCCCCGGCATTTTTATGGTGCTCAGGGATGTTACCCTTGAACAGGAAATGCAGCGCATGAAAGAGGACTTCTTTCACGCGGTCGCCCACGATTTGCGCGCCCCGCTTTTGACCATGCAGGGCTATATCAAACTGCTGGAGCATTCCTGCTCCGCCACCGAAAAAAATGTCGGTTACATTTCCAATATAAAGGATTCCAGCACTCGTCTTTTTGAGATGCTTGAAAATATTCTTGATATCGCGCGGATGGAGGCGGGCAACCTCAAACCGCATATCGCGCCCATAGACGCCGAAAAATTTGCCGCCGCCGCTTTTGAAAGTTTTAAGGCGCTGTTTGAGGAGAAAGGCGTAAAATTCAGGCTTGACTCTGCCGCCGCCTCAAACCTGACATTCAGGGGTGACGAACGGTTGCTTCGGCGGGTGCTGGAAAATATACTTTCGAACGCCTATAAATTCACTCCTTCCGGTGGCACCGTCCTGATGAAAGCCGGGGCCGAAGCCGGTCTGGTGGTTTTTAACATTGAAGATACCGGCCCGGGCGTTCCCGAAGGGCAGCGTGAAGTCATTTTTGAAAAATATAAACAAGTGAATGGCGTAGATGGCACGGAGCAGGGCTTTGGCCTGGGGCTAGCCATCGCTAAAAAAATAGTAGAGATGCATAAAGGGAAGATACACGCGGAGGCCGTCCCTTCAGGCGGCAGCAGATTCGTGTTCAAGCTGCCTGCTTGAAGAATGGGTTCTGATAAAGGCGTTTAGATTTGCGTAATAGGTGATATACGGATTGTGCAAATATCAAGGAAGAAGGCTTATACAATGAAAAATGAAACTAAGACTCCCGGTAATAAAAAACTCTATGTTGGAACCGCTGTTTTTTCTCTGATATGGCTTTTACTTTCCGTTGTTTTACCTGTTACAAGACGAATAGACTACAGCTGGGATCATTTTATTGTTAATTTGCCGGAGATGCTATCCTGGTTTGATCTAAGAGCCGATTCGCTTTCCCAGACTTTTCTGTTCGGGAAGTATATTAACAAGCCTACCAATCCTAACATAACGATAACAGCGCTTGACGAACTGACTTTGGAGCGCTACGGCTGGCCGGTCAAGAGGCGGTATTATGGGGAATTGGTGGACAGACTCACTAAGTTAGGTGTCAAATGCATTGCGGTCGATGTTATATTGTCCGAGCCTGACCGCGACAATCCGGAAAACGACCGCAAGTATGTGGAGGCTGTGGCCCGGGCCGGAAATGTTATAAATCTTATTCACGTTGACGCTGATACAGAGCAGGTTAAGCACCCTTTGAATGGTCTGTCCAAAGCCAGTGTCCTTATCGCCCATCCTAATGTTGAAAAGACAATGGACGAAGATGGGCAAATAAGACGATATCTGCCTTTTTATGGAACAGATAGTGATTTTGACGGAGTACCTGACAAGTGGCTTACCTACGCGGCGACAGGGTTGAAGGACCTAAAGTGTGGGAATAAATGCGCCGAGCTTCCGGTTCCTTCCATTGGAATGGCTGCATATTCGGTTTATTCCGGGAAGCCACTTTCCGAATTGTTGATGAAATATGACACCGAGAGGGTGTTAAATTACCGGTATTACGAGTCCCGTAAGCTTCACCCCGGTTGGGATAAGGACGACAGAAGCGTTAAAATTTCAAGTTTTAGGCATATCTCGGCCGCCGATATTCTATCCGGTAAACTTAGCGAGGATGAAAAAAGGGCCTTGAAAGGGGGGATAACCCTTATAGGTTCTACGGCTACCGGAGCATTTGATCATATGCCGAGCCCTTTTATGAAACAGCTGCCCGGAGTCGAGGTTCACGCAACTTTTATCGATAATATCCTGGCCGGGGATTTTCGTCAGCCGTTTTCATTAGTGTACGCTACACTGATGATTTTGCTCTTGCCTTGGCTGCCTGTTTTTCTGCGCAGATATTCCTTGAAAACGCTTATTTCAGTATCTTTTACGGCTATTGGCGTCATGGTCATACTTTATCTGGTGTTGCTTTCAAACTATATACTTATGCCTTTTGCTTCAATACTCATTGCGCTATTCCTGCCGTTTGCATATATAACAGTGGATAAGGGACTTGCCGAGGGCCGGGAGAAGAAGTGGATCAAGAACACTTTCGGGCAGTACTTGTCGCCTAAGGTCGTCGAGCTCATCACCAAGGATCCGTCCAAACTTTCCCTGGGCGGAGAGAAGCGCGATATGACGGCTTTCTTTCTGGATATAGCCGGGTTTACCACCATGTCGGAAAAGATGACGCCCGAGCAGCTGACCAAAATGCTTAATAATTATCTTTCAGGCCTTACCGACGTTATCCTCCGGCATGACGGCGTGGTGGACAAGTATATCGGCGACTGCGTGATGGCTTTCTGGAACGCACCTCTGGACCAGAAAGACCACCGCAAACTCGCCTGCCTGGCGGCGGTGGACTGCATGGCCGAAATAAACCGCTTAAATCAGGAGCTTACGGAATACTCTATCAAGCCTTCGGCCCGCATAGGCCTGAATTCCGGCCCAATGGTAGTTGGCAACATGGGTTCCAAAATGCGGTTATCTTATACGGTCATGGGTGACGCTGTGAACCTTGCCTCCCGGCTTGAAGGCGCCAATAAATATTTCCACTCAAAGATAATGGTAAGCGAATACACTTACGATGAGGCCAAAGACTTTGTCGAATCCAGGCTGCTGGGGCAGATAAGAGTGGTGGGCAAGGCTATACCCGTCAAGGTTTATGAACTGCTGGCGCACAAAGGTAAACTTACGGAAGAAGGACAGAAATTGCTTGCGGCGTATAATGAGGGACATGAAGCCTTCTTTAAGGGAGCCTACGGCCCGGCAAAAAAAGCTTTTGAAGCCGCGCTTGCTATAAATCCCGCGGACGGCCCTTCAAAGTTCTACCTAGACCTGGCTGTTAAATACGCGGTGGAAACGCCCAAAGACTGGGACGGGACTTTTAACCTTACTTCAAAGTAAAGGAAACATCATGGTAATATTCTGGAGACTTCTTCTTTCGCATCTGCTGGCTGATTTTACGCTGCAGTTTAACGTCGTCAACAAACTTAAGCGCCAGCATGTCGGGGGGATGCTTCTGCACTGCCTGACGCATTTTGTCGTTTCCGTAGCGCTCGCTTATAATTACCTGGGCGATGTCTGGTTCTATCTCGGCCCGGCTGCGGTGACCGGATGGACGGCTCTTGGCCTGATGCTGGTTTTTCATTTCATCATAGATGAACTGCGCATCTACGGTATGAAGCGGTTGGGCTACCGTGACGGCACCGCCAGCATCATTATCGATCAGTTCCTGCATGTCTATGTCCTTTTTATGATCTCGCCCATATTCGTGACGGGCAGCGGCTTTTTTATGGCGGAGAAATGGGTGGGGATAGCCTCTATCTTCGTCCTGGTCACGCATGTCACCACGGTGATGGTATATTTTGTGGAAAAAGACCTCTTCGGAAGCGAATATCCCAGTTCCGACGAGAAATACTTCCTGATTTTCGAGCGCATTGTCCTGTGGTCCTTCTTTTTCACGGCCGGCTGGTGGTGGCTACCGTTTGCCGCGGCCTGGGCGGTCCAGCTTTTCTATATCCGCTGGAAGCGGATTATGGACTTGTCGCTCACTAATATTCTGCTGAGTCTCGTTATGACCTCGCTGTTGGGACTCTGGGCACGGTATATCTATTTCGGTTCATTTTAAGGATCAAATATTATGAATCCGCGCGCTCTGCACCGCTCTATTGACGACGCCGTGTTCACTTTTCTTGATGTGGAGACCACCGGACTCTCGCCGCGGACTTCACGGGTATGCGAAGTGGCGCTGGTGGCTTTTCAGGGCAACTGCAGAGTCAGTCATTTCAGTTCCCTGGTGAATCCGGGGCTGCCGATACCGCCGGAAACTTCCAAGATCCACGGTATAACCGACGATATGGTCCGGAACAGTCCCGCTTTCCCGGCGCTGATCCCCAGGCTGATCACGCTGTTGGAAGGTTCGGTCATAGTGGCGCACAACGCGGAATTCGACCTGTCTTTTATTGAAATGGAATTTATCCGCGCCGGCCTTAAGCTGCCGGAGCTGCCGGTTATAGACACACTGCGCATCGCCCGGCGTCTTGGCACATTCACAAACAACCGCCTGGGCACCATCGCAAAAGAGCTGGATATCTCGGCTGAGAATTGGCACCGCGCGCTCAGCGATGTGGAAATGACGCGCAAGATATTCGAGCATTTCATGCTGGTCTTCAGAAAAGAGGGCGCGGTCACGGTGGCCGATGTCCTTAAGAAAATATAGGGAGCCTAAAATGAAGAACACTGCTTTTCCCCTTGGAGATAACCCCACGATAGAGGAGTTCGCCCTGGTTTCTGAGGGTGCGCTTAAAGTTGTTTTTAGCCCCGCGGCCCGTAAGAGGGTGGTCGTGGCCAGGAAGCAGCTTGGCGTTCTGTTGAAGGGAAATAGCACCATGTACGGCATAAACACCGGTTTCGGCCAACTGGCCACCGAACGTATTTCTGACGATAAGCTAAAACAGCTTCAGGTTAACCTTATCCGCAGCCACGCCTGCGGTGTAGGAATTCCGCTTACGGACGCGCAGGCCCGCGGGCTGATATTCGCGCGTGTTAATGAATTGGCGCGCGCGCATTCAGGTGTAAGGCCGTGTGTGGTTGAAAAATTGGCTGAGTTCATAAATAAAGGGCTGATACCATATATCCCTTCCAAAGGTTCTGTGGGTGCCAGCGGTGATCTGGCCCCCAGCGCGCATATGGCTCTTTGTCTCATAGGCGAGGGGAAGGCCAGGATCGCCGGCTCAAAAAAAATAAAGGGCTGGGCCCCGTCCGCAAAAGTGCTTAAGGCTTTAAAAATGGAGCCGCTTGAACTGGCGGAAAAAGAAGGTCTGGCGCTTATAAACGGTACGCAGGCAATGCAGGCCGTTGGCGGTCTGGCCATTTACAATACCCTTAAACTATACAGCACGGCGTTGCTTACTGGCGCCATAAGCGTGGAAGCTCTCAAGGGGACACCCGTCGCGTTTGACGAGCGCATTCACTTTCTTAAACCTCACCGCGGACAGGCGGAGGCTGCCGGGATGCTCAGGGACTTGTTGAAAGGAAGCGAGATCAGGGCGTCCCATAACCGCGACGATAAACGCGTGCAGGACCCGTACAGTCTGCGCTGTATGCCCCAGGTGCTGGGCGCGGTGCGCGACAGCGTGGAGTACGCGCTGAACACCGTGGAGACGGAATTTTCGAGCGTGACCGACAATCCGGTGCTGGTTGACGCTAAAAACGGCAAAGGGATAGAAGTCCTTTCCGGCGGAAATTTTCACGGGCAGGCGCTGGCTTTCGCTTTTGACTTTGCGGCTATAGCCGTTACAGCTATGGGTAATATGAGCGAGAGGCGCATAGCTCAACTTGTGAGCGATTTTAAGATACTGCCGCCTTTTCTGGCCAAAAGCCCCGGGCTGGAATCCGGTTTTATGATAGCTCATGTTACAGCGGCGGCTCTGGCCAACGAGAATAAGATCCTTAGCCACCCTGCCAGCGCTGATTCCATACCTACTTCAGCGAATAAAGAGGATTTTGTAAGCATGGGCATGAACGCGGCCCTGAAGCTGGATACGGTGGTTAAAAATACCGCTTGCATCACCGCTATAGAATTACTGGCGGCCGCCCAGGGCGTGGAATTGCATCGCCCTCTAAAATCAGGCCTCGGCATAGAAATTGCCTTGGCGAAACTTCGCCGTATAGCCCCGGCTTTCAAGGGCGACGAAGTTTTTTCTGACCGGATAGAGACGGTGGCGCAGGCGATATTGGATGGATACTTTTTAGCGTGACATTACGACAGCTGATAATGAACAGCGTCGGATGCTGAGTGATCGGCGGAAAGATTTATAGCTGCCGTTCACTAAGGAATAAATGATGAGTGCTGCGATAAAAAACATTCGCGGAGCGCGCGGGAATAAAATTTCATGCAAGGGCTGGCAGCAGGAAGCGGCTTTGCGCATGCTTATGAATAATCTGGATCCGGATGTGGCCGAACGCCCGGAGGATCTGGTGGTCTATGGCGGACGCGGCAAAGCGGCGCGCAACTGGGACTGCTACCGGGCTATAGTCAGTTCGCTGACTGCTCTGGAGAACGACGAGACCCTGCTGGTGCAGTCCGGCAAGCCTGTTGGCGTGGTAAGAACGCATGAACACGCGCCGCGAGTGCTGCTGGCCAATTCAAATCTCGTGGGCAACTGGGCAAGCTGGGATGTTTTTGACGAGCTTGAAAAGAAAGGTCTGATGATGTACGGCCAGATGACGGCCGGCTCCTGGATCTATATCGGCACGCAGGGAATACTTCAGGGGACTTATGAAACTTTTGCGGCCTGCGCCAGAAAGCATTTTAAAAGCGACCTGACCGGAAAGCTGGTCGTGTCAGGCGGCCTCGGCGGCATGAGCGGGGCCCAGCCGCTCTCTATTACCATGAATAACGGCGTGGCCATAATTATAGAGGTTGACGAGACCCGGATCAGGCGGCGGCTGGATACTAAATATGTGGATGTAATGGCGACCTCGCTGGATGAGGCTTTAGCCATGGCCGGCAAAGCGATAAAAGAAAAAAAACCCCTGTCCATCGCCCTGCTTGGCAATTGCGCAGAAATTCTGCCGGAGATGGTCAGGCGAAAGGTTCAGGTGGATGTGTTAACGGATCAGACCTCGGCGCATGATCCGCTTAACGGCTATGTGCCCAAGGGCTTCACCATGAAGGACGCCGTGGAAATGCGGCGGAAGAACCCCAAAGGATATACGGCCCTGGCTATGGAGTCGATTGCCATACACGTGAAAGCGATGCTCGCGCTGCAGAAAGCGGGCGCCGTAACTTTTGACTACGGCAACAATATCCGCACCATGGCTTTTAAGCAGGGCGTTAAGGACGCCTATAATTTCCCCGGTTTTGTGCCGGCCTATATCCGTGACCTTTTCTGCGAGGGAAAAGGTCCGTTTCGCTGGGTGGCGCTTTCTGGCGACCCTAAGGATATCGCCGTAACCGATAAACTGGCGCTGGAGATGTTTCCCAAAAACCAGGGCCTTAAGCGCTGGATAGACATGGCTTCTAAAAAAGTGAGATTTCAGGGTTACCCTTCCCGCATCTGCTGGCTTGGCTATGGCGAGAGGCATCTCTTCGGCATGGAGCTTAACAAGCTGGTGCGCTCCGGTAAAATTTCGGCCCCGATCGTTATAGGACGCGACCATCTGGACTCCGGTTCAGTGGCCAGCCCCTACCGCGAGACCGAAGCCATGAAAGACGGCTCCGACGCCATAGCCGACTGGCCCATCCTTAACGCTCTTGTGAACACGGCTTCTGGCGCCAGCTGGGTTTCTTTTCATCATGGCGGCGGCGTTGGTATGGGCTACTCCCTGCACGCTGGCCAGGTTATAGTAGCGGACGGCACAAAAGAAATGGATCTGCGCCTTGAAAGGGTTCTGACCAATGATCCGTGTATGGGCGTGCTGCGCCACGCGGACGCCGGCTATAAAATCGCAACGGATTTCGCTGAAAAGAGCGGCGTAAAAATACCAATGCGGGGGGGGAGACGATGAGGTTTTTTCTGCTGGTTTTAACCGCAGTCCTTTTTTCCGGCTGCGGTGCCGGAGTCAAGACCGTTATCCGCGGGGATTTTGATGCGTCAGGGCGCGTGGCTGTAATGCCGTTCAGCGGTAAGGATGATGAAACCGGCCTCTCGCTGGCGGAAGTTTTTACCACCTATCTAATGGACGCCGGTTTTGAGGTAACAGAGCGGGCGCAGCTGGATAATGTGCTTAAAGAACAGAAAATTTCTCTTTCCGGGGCCATGGCTCCGGAGGCTATCGCGCAGGTGGGAAGGCTGGCCGGGGTAAGCGCTGTAGTTACGGGGTCGTACCGCGTGCGCCAGGAAAATATCCGTACGGTAACGCCGCGTGTAAAATTGCCCCGCGGGTCTTTCAAGACGGGCCGGCACCCTCAAGCGGGCGTCAGGCAGGTTCCAGGCGAAATAAGAGTGGAGTCCAATACAGTTTTCAGCGGGCTGACTGTTAAATTCGTAGATGTAAACACAGGGCGGGTGCTGCTTAGCTGCTCTTCCGAAAAAGATTACAGCGCGGAATCTGTCAGCAAGGCGTTGTCAGACATGGCCCGATCGATAAAGAAAAAACTTGAGAAATAAAAAGGAGAAAAATAATGGCTTCTGAATTCAGTTTTGATGTGGTTTCAAAGGTGGAGTACACCGTGGTGGATGAGGCTATCGCGATCGCTATGAAAGAAGTGATAAATCGCTACGACTTCAAAGATTCCAAGTCCGAGATCAACTTCGATAAAAAAAATAACAGCATAACGCTGCAGTCTTGCGACGATTATAAGGTGAAGGCGCTTTATGATGTGCTGCTCACCAAACTTTCAAAGCGCGGCCTGCCGCTGAAAAACTTTGAGCCGCAGAAAGTAGAGAGCGCGCTTGGCGGGACGGCCAAGCAGGCTGTTAAAATACAGCAGGGCATACCGCAGGACAAAGCGAAAGAAATAGTTAAGGCCATGAAGGAGCAGAAATTAAAAGCTAATATCTCAATACAGGGCGACACGCTGCGCGTAACATCCAAGTCCAAGGATGAGCTGCAGAATGTGATGGCCATTCTGCGCGGTCAGGACTTCGGCATAGCCCTGCAGTTCGATAACTTCAGATAACCGCTTTAGCGGCAGGTATACTTAGCGTCAGCCACTTAACTTTATGGCATTACTTCTTACCGGTTTCAAACAGCTTCTAACCTTCAGGGGTGCCGCCGCGCCGCGTTCAGGCAGAGAACAGGGCTCTATCGGTCTCGTCCGGAATGGCGCTATCCTCATTGAGAACGGGCTTATAAGGTCCGCTGGTACGGAAAAAGAAGTTATGCGCCATCCGCTTGCGAACAAGGCCCGCGCCAGAAAAGTCGGAGGCGTGGCCCTGCCCGCCTTCGTGGACAGCCACACTCACGCCATTTTTTCCGAACCGAGGCTGATGGATTTTTCGCTGCGCACTCAGGGCTCTACCTACGCCGAGATAAAGGCGCGGGGCGGGGGGATACTCTCAAGCGTTCGGGCCGTGCGTACTCAGACTCCTGCAAAGATGGTTTTGCAGCTGGTGGAGCGCGCAGAGCGGTTTATCGAATGCGGAACAGGCACGATAGAAGTGAAGACAGGTTACGGCCTGAATAAAGCTTCGGAGCTCAAAACCCTTAAGGCTGTAAAAGCCGCTTGCGCCCGCACACCTCTGGAGATGCTGCCGACGCTAATGTCCGCGCACGCGGTGCCGCCGGAATTTGGAGATTCGGGAAAATATTTGCGCTATGTGCTCGCTGAAATAGTTCCGGAGGTTGTTTTAAATAAGCTGGCGATTTTTGCCGACATATTTTGCGAAAAAGGATATTTCACTCCTGAAGAAAGCCTGAAATATCTTAACGCCTGCAAGGCCGCCGGTCTTATCCCCAAGATCCACGCCGAGCAGCTCTCTAATTTCGGGGGCGCCATCGCCGGGGCAAAGGCGGGGGTCGTAAGCGCGGATCACGTTGACTATGCGCGAAAGAAGGATATGCGGGCTATGAGCCGCTCCGGAGCCATCGCCACGCTGCTGCCTGCTTCCAATTTTTTTCTCGGGCTTTCAAAATATCCGGACGCGAGAACTTTTATAGCAGAAGGCGTGCCGGTGGCTCTGGCCACCGATTTTAATCCCGGCACCTCTCCCTGCTGGAACATGCAGATGGTGCTTTCCTCGGCCTGCACCCATATGAAAATGACTCCGGAGCAGGCGCTTTGCGCCGCTACGATAAACGGGGCCTGCGCCCTGAAGGCCGGGAACCGTCTGGGATCGATAGAATCCGGCAAACAGGCCGACATCGCGGTCTTTGACGCTTCAGATTACCGTGAGTTATGCTATTATTTTGGAGCGAATTTGAATAAGATGACTATAAAAAAAGGAAGCATCGCTTATGAAAATAGTTCTTTTTGACATTGACGGCACGCTTATAAAGGCCGGCGGAGCCGGGGCCAGAGGTCTCAATAAGGCGGTAAAGGAAATGTGCGGCGCGGATAATATCTGCGACAAGTTTTCGCTGCAGGGCGCTACTGATAAGGAGAATTTTACCACGGCCTTCAAGCACGCCTGCGGTAAAAAGCCTACCGCCAAACAATTTCGGGACCTGGAACTTAAATATCTCGGTTTCCTGCCCGCGGAAGTGAAGCAGTCGATAAAAACTAAAAATTATTCCAAGCTTAACGGTGTGGAGAAGCTGTTGGTGCTGCTTTCTAAGCGCAAGGACGTTATGGTGGGCCTTGGGACCGGCAACCTGCGTGAGGGAGCGTTTATAAAGCTTGAACCTTCCGGTTTAAGGAAGTACTTCGCCTTCGGCGGCTACGGCTGCGATTCTCATATCAGGAGCCGGGTGCTTGTGAAAGCCGTAGAGCGGGCGGAAAAGCTGCTGCATGCCAAAGTAAGGCCGGCTGATGTTTATGTGATAGGCGACACGCATCTGGATGTTTTTGCCGCCAAAGACGCGGGCTACCACTCCGCCGCTGTTATGGACGGTTTCGGAGATCAGAATCTTCTGGCGCGCAGCGGCGCCGAATTGATAGTGAAAGATTTTAAGGATCTTTACCCCTGGCTTATCTGGCTGGGGCTTGAGAAGGACTCCAAGGGGGTGCGGCGCGGCACCTACATCTGCCCGGATTCACCGATAGAGCACGCCCACTACGGCCGCACGGGAATGGATTTAAAGGACATCGACGACAATATGCGCGCGCTGAGGGAAATGAAGCGCAAGGTGACAGGAGAATGAAATATCAGGATACGCTGACCTATAAAGATATAATGGAAATTCCGGCTCTGCTGGAGGATTTCTCCAAGCGTGCGCCCGGACTTCGGGATGCCGCCTTAAAATCGAAAGACAGGGTAGTGTATCTGGCGGGCCGCGGGTCTTCCGGCAACGCCACCCTTTTCGCCAAGTATATCTGGGAGGAGTATTCAGGTGTAATCACTAATTTCATCCACCCGCACTCCATCTTCGAGGCGAAAGTTCCCCTGCATTTCAGCGATCAGGCGGTATGGGCTTTTTCGCAGTCAGGCAAAAGTTCGGATATAATCGCGGTCCTTAAAAAACTGATAAACTGGGGGGCGAAAGGTGTGGCTGTTACCAACGAGGCTGACCTGAAGGCCAACCCGCTCGCCCGGCTGGCCGATACACATATTCTTCTTTCAAGCTCGAAAGAGATTCCCGTGGCGGCTACAAAGAGTTTTATCCTGCAGCTCTGGGTTGTTTTGTGGACGGCGCAACTTTGGACAGGCTGTTTTAAAGCTAAAGATTTCAGCGGCACAATCTCGCTCATCCGGGAGTTCCTGGCCTCTGGTTTTGATCCGTCGGCAGCGGACTTCTGGCCAAAGCTCAGAAAAGCCGGAGTGATAGGCTTCGTCGGGCGCGGGCCGTATAATGCCGTGGCAGACGATTCAGCTTTGAAGTTCAGGGAAATGGCTAAGGCGCACGCCTTGGGCTATTCGGCAGCTGAGTTCCTGCATGGGCCGGTCGGCGCCTATACTTCAAAAGATTTTGTGTTTCTTCTCAGCCCTTCCAGAGAGCTGCCGGACGATGTTGAGAAGGTGAGGCTGGCGTTAAACGACCGAAATACCCCTTACCATGTTATAGCGCCGGCAGAGGGGAAATTCCCTTTCAACTGCCTGCTGGCCGACATAGAGATAAAACTCATAGCTCTGCATCTGGCCATCGCAAAAGGCCTGAACCCCGACAATCCCAAAGGTTTAAATAAAGTTACCCAGACATTTTAGGCAGAAAAGTTATCGAGTCGGGTGCGTGGTAATTACAGCTAAAACCTGCTCCAGAGTTTTTTGGCCAGCTCCGCCGATTTTCTTGAAACTTCTTCTTCGTCGATGTCCAGCTTGAGCTTTTTATTCTCCATCAGAACGCGGCCCGCGGCTATGGTTGTGTCCACGGCGCTTTGGGAAAGGCCGAACACCAGATGGCCGTAGAAATTCTCCGCCTCAAGTGGGGTTGGCGGGTAGTAATCCAGCAGTATGATGTCCGCGCAGTATCCTTCTTTAAGTATCCCCACATTTTTGAACTGTCGGTTTGCTATTTCTGTGTTGTTCATGAGCAAGGCTGAGACTGATTCCGAGAAACCCTGCGAGGGGTCGCGTTTCAGGTGCTGCAGCCACACCGCCGCACGGACCTCTTCCAGCATATTTACCGTCATCGCGTCTGTTCCCAGCCCCACCAGTACGCCCTTCCCCGCCATGGCGACTATATCCGCGATGCCCACCGCGTTGTTGGCGTTGGACTGGGGATTATGTACCACCGCGGTATGAGTGCGGGCCAGGATCTCCATTTCTTTTTCGTTTATATGTACACAGTGGGCGGCTATTGACCTGGGGCCAAGGATGCCGAAACCCTCCAGGCGTTCAACCACCCGCATCTTGTAATGCGCTTCTGCGTAGAGCTGGTCGGCCTGAGATTCGGCCGTGTGGATATGGAAGCCGGCTTTCAGAGTGTGGCCGCGATAGGCGGCTTCTTCAAGCGTGGCATCGGTCACGGTAAAGGACGCATGCAGGCCGAACATCGCCTTGATTGTGTTGTCGTCGAGAGAGGCGGCGTATTTTATGAATTCAGTGTTCTCTTCAAGCCCCGCCTGCGCGATATCTTTGCCGTCCCGGTCAGAAAGCTCGTAGCAGAGAGAGGCTCTCAGGCCGGTTTCCCTTACGGCTTTTTCTATGGCTTTAAGCGAGCCTTTTACCGCGAAGGGGCTGGCGTGATGATCTATCAGCGTGGTGGTGCCTTTCCTCACGGCGTCAATGAGCGGGATGACCGCGCTGTAATAGGAATCGGCATTGGTGAGTTTCTTATCCAGGCGCCACCATAGATTCTCAAGTATCTCTGTAAAGTTCCTGGAGGGGGAGGCCTTGCCGAGCCCTCTGGCGAAGGTACTGTAGAAATGCATGTGGGCGTTAATAAAACCCGGCATGGCCAGCTTGCCGGATCCGTCTATAACTTTCGAGTATTTTCCTTTAAAAGACTTCTGCGGGGCTATTTTTTTTATCAGGCCGTCCTCCACCAGGATGGCGTGGTTTTTGAGCAGCCTGTTGGTCGCGCCCAGCGTGGCTATTGTCGCGTTTTTGATCAAGATGTTTTTTTTCATAATAAATCCTTACGGATAAGAGGTCTGGTCCTTTTTATTATTCGGGCGTCCGCGCCTGCTCGGCCGGGGTGCGTTTTCGCATCTTCAGCGCGCCGGCGAAGCACTTTTTAACGCAAAGGGAACAGCCTACGCATTTGGAGGCGTCAGCCTTGGGGACCTTATTACCGTCGAGGCTTATTGCCAGGTAGCCGCAGCGGAGACAGTTCCCGCAGTGCATGCAGAGCTCTCCGTCGGACTCCGGAATGCCCTTTACCGGAGACAGATCCATGAAGTCAGTGACGGGTTTTGGTAGCGCTATACCGATAAGTTCGTCCACAGAATTGAGGCCTTTTTCCTCAAGCAGGTGGCTGAGGCCCCAGTTCAGTTCATCAATTATCCCAAAGCCGTACTTCATCACGATAGTGCAGAACTGCACCGACCGGGCGCCCAGGGCCAGGAAGTGTGCCGCGGCTTTGTAATCCATTGGCCCGCCGTTGCCGGAGATCGGGACATTGAGCTTTGAAGCCTTGGAAATAGTCAGATTGCTGATGGGCGTTACGCCTTCTCCGCTCATTCCCACTATCATTCCTTCGTCCCATGGTCCGCCGCCTTTTCGGAAAGCGAGCGCCGGGAAAGAGTTGGCCAGCGTGATGCCGGCTTTCTTGTGCGGATATTTTTCGTAGACTTTACGTATGGCGTCCACTACCTGGTAGATGGCGGTTACGGCTCCGGTCAGTTTAAATAATTTTGGAACTTCCGGGTCTGAGACTTCCATAACCCAGCCGATAATCTTGGCGGCCAGTTCCGGGTCCTGCGAGACGATGTCGCCTTTTGTTCCGTCTCCGCCCTGCGGGCAGGAGAGAGAATATTCAACAGCCATAGCGCCGGCGCGCTCAAGCTTTAATGTGTTGGACTGCCAGACTTTACGGTCAGCCTCGTCGTTTCCGGTAACAGGACCGCCTGTGGAAGCCGCAGTCAGGCGATCCGGATATTCTTTTACAAGTTTCGCCACTTCCTTGCACACGCGGTCAAGCGCGTGGCCTGAAACATTGTCGGAATTCCCGTAAGTGGAGTCGCTGAACGTGACCATGTATTCCGAGGGAATATGGATATCCAGGCCGTCGAAAGCGGTTTTCATCACCACCCCGGGCCAACCGGCCTCGTAGGCCAGTTTCACCTGCTCGTAGCCGTCGGAATGGGGAGAAGCCGAGATGATGAAGGGGGAATGGAGTTTGCGGCCGAAAAAGTCCGTGGTCAGATCAACCGGCAGCATATCTCTGCCTTTAAGAACAGTAAAGCTTTTGATGTTGTTGGGAATAGCGGGGGGGGTCTTATCTTGCATAAAAGCATGGGCTTCCATGGCGGCGTTCTTGCCGGAAGCGACGCCCTCCACCACGGTAGCGGCCCCATTGCGGCAGTCGCCGGCGAGGAACACTCCCTTCTGCTTTTGGTCGTCAAAGACAGGAATATTTTTTATTGCCAGAATCACTAAATCTATGTCCGCGCGCGCCTGTTCAGTGCCCGGGATATCTTTCGCCTTGTTGTCGAGGCGCACAATTTTTATCCCTTTCCCGCCTTTTAGTATTCCCGTAAGTCGGCTCTTGGCGTTTATATTGATCCCTGCCTTGAGTATGTCGCGCAATTCTCGCTCGGGCAGCTGTATATCGCCGATGTTCTTGCGGGTGAAGATCTCCGCCTTGGCCGCGCCCAGTTCCAGCGCCTTCATGGCGCAGTCCGCGGCTACGGCGCCGCCGCCTATTACACCAACATTTTTACCCTTCACTTTGTATTTAGAGGTGTTACGCAGGTATTCCAGGCCTTCCACGCCGAGGTCTTCGTTCTCGATGTTCAGTTTTATCTGCTTTTCCACCCCGGCGGTGACTATGATCGCGTCATACTTCTTAAGCAGGGAGGCGGGGTTTTTGACGGCCGCACCTGTTTTAACGCGTATATCTCCCAGAGTTTTTACGAATTCTATTTCAGTGCGCAGGACTTCCTTGTGGAAGCGCGCGTCCGGTATCAGATTGCAGGCGCCGCCAGCCTTTTTATCCTTTTCAAAAACATCCACTTCGTAGCCCAGTTGTGCGAGTGTGGCGGCCGCGGCGAATCCGGCCGGTCCGGCGCCTATTACGGCGACCTTTTTACCGGTGGAACCGGCCTTCTTGAACTTTGGCATCACTCCCATTTCCTTGGCTCTCTGCACAATTGCGGCCTGGACGGCTGGAATATTGATCGGATTATCGAAAAGTTTTCTGGAGCAGGCTTTCACGCAGAACCAGTCGGGGCAGACGGCTCCGCAGACCCCGCCGAAAGTATTGTGTCCCATGATCAGCTTGGCAGCCCTCTTGAAGTCGGATCTTTCCATTTGCCGGACCGCCATTATGAAGTCGGCCGGAGAGCAGTCCGCGGGACATGCTGTCTTGCATGGTTTCTCTTCGCAATAGAGACAGCGTTCCGCCTCCGATTTAAGCTGAGCGTCGGACAGGAAATTTATTTTTTCTGACATGTTTTTCTCCAGGCTATGCCGGTGCCGTATCAAGAGCTATGCTCATCAGACGGCCCAGGCTATGCCGGTGCCGTATCAAGAGTTATGCTCATCAAATGGCCCGGATTATAATAGATTCTATAATTTTTGGCATTATCGTTGCGAAACCGTAAAGTTTAGCAGCGAAAAAGGCCTGTCTGAAACTATTTCGTAAAGCTTTTTGGAACCTTTAAATATCGTGACGCGGTCTTTTTCCGCGCGAAGTAAGTTCCCGGCCGCTATCTTGCGCGCTATCGCTTTAGGCAGCAGGCCTTCGGGCTTGGCGATACCTCGGTAGCGGGCCTCAGCGCCCTTCGCCAAACCGTCCAAAAGCAGGTACTCGTATTTATCCCGGAAGAGCACCGGTTTTGCAAGGCGGCTTTTTAGTTCCGCCGCGCGCCCGGGCAGATGATGGTGAAGGAAGGAGAATATCTCTTTTGCGATTTCTCCGCTGGGTCCGCAGTCATAGGCGCAGGGGTGCCAGCTTATTATCTGCAAAGTTGAAATATCCAGGTCTTTATTGGCAGCTCTTATGCGCGCGAAGCCTTCCATATCGGCCGGCTTTCCGGTCAGCCGCGAGAAATAATTGAAGATATTGTTCAGCCCGAAGTGATATCGCTCTTTTTTTCGGGTCCTGCTCAGGGTGAAATTAACCAGGTCGGTCTTGTCCGCGACCGAGCGCCATTCTATATAGGTCTTAACGCAGCATTCCGGGTAGCCGAGCAGGAGGCCCCAGGCCGGGTCAGTTGGGGAACGGTGCCAACTTTTGGCGGCGTCTTTCAGGACCCTCTGATTTTTACCTATGAGCAGCATCCGTTTTCCGGAACCCGGTACGGCCTTGAAGCCCGTGGTTCCATAAACTGGTTCCGGCATAAGGTGCTTTAGTTTTAGCGCTTCGCACAGTTCTTTTATATATGGCCAACCGGCGGTGGAGAAATCAGTGTAAAGCACCGGCTTGGCTCCTATCAGCAGGGCGGCAAGGTCGGAGAGACCCGGATCAAAGTCCCGGAGTTCCTTAAGACCGTTAAGAGGCTTCCTTAATTTGAGAAAAGACATAACCTTCTGATATTATTCCACAAAAACGGACGCGATACAAACATATGGTTATCCGATGAACAAATTTTGGATAATATAAGGGTAGTGGGTTTTTATAAGGAGTGATCATGGCTTATAAATCTATACTCGTAAAGAACGCTTTGGTCCTGGCGACCATGGACGGAGAAGGCCGGGAAATTAAGGGCGGCGATGTTTATATAGAGGGCCCTGAGATAAAAAAGATCGGCAAAGGTCTCAGAGTGAAGGCCGATACTGTGATAGACGCTAAGAACTGCGTGGTCCTGCCCGGCTTCGTGAATACGCATCATCACCTTTATCAGACCCTGACTCGCAACCTCCCCGCCGTGCAGGACGCCAAGCTTTTTGACTGGCTTCTTTATCTTTATGAAATATGGCGGCATATCTCACCCGAGGCCGTTTACTCAAGCACCCAGGTCGGCTTGGGCGAACTGCTTTTGACCGGGTGTACGACCAGTACCGACCATCTTTATCTTTTTCCCAGGAAGAACAGCGGTTTTTTTATTGACACTCAGGTGGAGGCCGCGCGGGAAATAGGTATGCGCTTCCACCCGACCCGCGGCTCAATGTCACGCGGCCGCTCAAAGGGAGGTTTACCGCCCGACTCTGTTGTGCAGAGCGAGGATTTTATCATGAAGGACTGCGAGCGCCTGGTCCATAAATTCCAAGATAAAAACAAATTTCCCATGACGCAGATGGTTATGGCGCCCTGCTCGCCTTTTTCCGTGACCACTGAGCTCCTGAAGCTTACCGCCGAGATGGCCAAAAAGTGGGGCGTCAGGATGCATACACACCTGGCCGAAACTATAGATGAAGAAGCTTTCTGCCTTAAACTTTTCAAGATGCGCCCGCTTGATTACATGGAATCAGTGGGCTGGGTTTCCGAGGGGAACGCCTGGTTCGCCCATTGCGTTTATATAAACGAGGGTGAGGCCAAAAGGATGGGCGCTACCGGGACAGGGGTGGCTCATTGCCCGTCCTCCAATCTGCGTCTCGGTTCCGGCATAGCGCCTGTACGAATGTTCCTGGATAACAAAGTGCCGGTAGGACTGGCAGTGGATGGTTCCGCCTCCAACGACTCTTCTGATATGCTGGGTGAGCTGCGCCAGTGCATGCTGGTTCACCGCGTGAAGTCCGGCGCGGAGTCCATGCCGGCGAGAGATGTTTTTAAAATAGCAACCCTGGGCGGCGCGGAAGTGCTGGGCCGCAAAGACATCGGATCCATAGAGCCCGGTAAGGCCGCCGATCTGGCCGTCTTCGACGTGAGCGGGCTGGACTTCGCCGGTTCGGGTTCGGATCCGCTGGCTTCACTGCTCTTCTGCGGGGCCGGGCACAGGACCAAGTATACGATCGTGAACGGCAAGATCGTGGTCAAGAACGGACGACTCGTCAATGTCGATGAGTTCAGGCTTGCGGAACGAGCCAATAAGCTTTCCAGGAAGCTGGTTGAAAAGGCTGCTAGATGATAAGCGCTTTAGTGCTGGCCGGTGGGGATTCCTCCAGGATGGGGCGGACGAAGGCGCTGCTTGATTATGACGGGCGGAATTTTCTGGAATCGGTATGCGCGGGAGTCAGTGCCGCGGGCGTAACGGAGACTATTGTTGTTCTCGGCGCCAGCCGCGCGGAAGTTCTTACCGCCTGGAACCCCGGAGAGATAAAAATTGCTTACAACAAAACTCCGGAACTGGGGCAGATATCTTCGGTCAGGGCGGCCCTTAAACTTGTCAGCCCCCGGGCTGAGGCGGTTATGATCTGCTTGGTGGACCAGCCCCTTATAAAGCCTGAAACCTATAAACTGATAGCCGATTTTTGGCGCTCCAACAACGATTCTCTTGTTATTCCCAAGTGCCGGCGTGACGAGGCGCAGGGAGGCGCGGCAGCAAGACAGTACGACAGCAAGACAGTACGACAGCAAGATGCAGATCCAGCTGTTGCCGATCCTCTTTCCTTCAAACGCGGGCATCCAATAATTATTCCGCGAAAACATTTTCAGCTTTGTTTTGACGGTCCGTATGACAAAGGCCTGCACTGGGTTACGCATCACCAGTCGGTTAAAGTCCTGGATCTCGTGGTAGCAGATGCAGGCGTTATCCGCGATTTCGACACGCCGGATGAGTACCAGCAACTAACGCGTAGCAACTGATAGGCAATAAATTCGCCGGACTCGGCAATCTCGCTGCCACTTGACGTTTTGTCGTACTTCCACGCTGCATTATGTTTCCCATAATCGTCCTCATTATTGTTTTTGTGCTGATTGCCGTCCGGCAGGTGGGGCGTTTCCGGTTTGAGATCTGGCAGGTGATGGCCGCGGGCGCGGCCGCGGTGATGATATCCGGAGATATCGGTCCGGCGTCGGCTCTGAGCGCGATAGATTTTGATGTCATCTTTTTCCTGTTCGGCATGTTCGTGGTCGGGGCCGCGCTTGAAATGAGCGGTTATCTGGCCCATTTAGAGTATTCTTTCTTCAAGCGGGCCAAGTCGCTGGATCAACTGGTGCTCTATGTGCTTTTTGGCTCCGCCTTCGCTTCCGCCGCGCTGATGAACGATACGCTGGCTATTATCGGTACGCCAGTGGTTCTGCTGCTGGCTAAAAAGCACAAAATGTCTCCGAAGCTTCTGCTGCTGACGCTGGCGTTCGGAATTACCACGGGCAGCGTTATGAGCCCTATCGGCAATCCGCAGAATCTTCTGATGGCCGTGAACGGCGGCGTGGCGGCGCCTTTCATTACCTTCCTCAGATATCTTTTCCTTCCCACGGTTCTGAATCTGTTTTTTGCTTTTTTACTGCTGAGAATTATGTACCGCGGGCATTTTTATAAAGGCGCGCTAACGCATTCCCAGGAGCCTATAAAGGATCATTACCTGAGTTTTCTTTCCAGGGCCGCGCTTATCGTTATGGGCGTCATGGTCGCCGTTAAGATTCTGGCCGTTTATTTGGTTCCAGCCGCTAATTTTAAGCTTACCTATATCGCTTTGGCGGCCATGCTGCCGCCGCTCGTTTTCAGTCCGCGAAGGGCGGAACTGCTGAAAAAAGCGGATTGGAGCACACTTGTTTTTTTCGCGGCTATGTTCATCCTGATGAGAAGCGTGTGGGATGTCGGCTTCTTCCAGGGGGCAATCGCGCGCTCCGGCCTTGAAATCGCCTCCACGCCCATGATACTCGCCGTGAGCGTGGCCCTGAGCCAGCTGATCTCCAATGTGCCGATGGTCGCTTTATATATGCCGGCGCTTGCGCACGCCGGTGCCGGTACTGTGCAACTTATGGCTTTGGCAGCCGGGTCTACCATCGCCGGAAACATGTTCATTCTGGGCGCGGCCAGCAATGTCATCATTATCCAGAATGCCGAGAAAAAAGCCGGGGAGACTCTGGCCTTTACAGAATTCGCGAGGGCCGGAGTGCCGCTGACCCTGATAAATGGGATAATATACTGGATTTTTCTGTAGTCAACATAAGTTATATAATATTCTAGATTCTACGATTACAACATGAGTGAGGTGACGAATATGGGCGGTATTAACAGGTATTATAGAGCCTTACTGCAAGCGCGCGGGAACGCGAATATGTACCCGGCATATGGTATGAAGCTTAACGCTGGCCCGAAGTCTGTGAAAGTTGAAAAAAAAAGCTCGTCGCGGTTAAGAATACTCTTTGTTGTTCTTTCTCTTGCCATAACCGGCAAGCTTGTGGATAGCTCGTTTTCCGCAAAAGTGCCGGACGCGCGGGATGAAGCGGGTGCGATCACTGATGATGTAAAGGACGGTCTGATACGGGCGATAAAGGAAAAAGGGGCGGGTGAACTGAGTAATCTGGGTGTGGACGATATCGGTTATAAGGACGACGCTCTGTGTGTTTATGTGGATAAGCGTTTTAACAACCTTGAGAAATCCCAGCAGGAACAATTGGTGAAGATAGTTGCGAACGATTGGGCTAAAGCCCTGGGAAAGGATTCAGCCGCGGTTGAGATCATGGAATACGGCACGGACAAAAAAATTGACGAGTGGGTGGTGAAATAATGAAAGAATCCAGGAATCTCATCAAAATACTGGGCGAAGCTGTGGATGGCGGAAAGAACGCCGCTTTTGTTATGGTCATTTCCGTTGATGGTTCCACGCCGCGCGAGGCTGGCGCTAAAATGCTGGTATTCGAGAACGGGTCCATAGAGGGTACGGTCGGCGGGGGAACCCTGGAGGCACTGGCGATAAAACAGGCCTTGATCTGCATTAAGAAAGGCGTCGGTGGTAAATTTGTTTTCGACCTCAAACCCAAAGGCAATACCGGTATGATATGCATGGGCAGCGTGGAAATATTTATAGACATATACAAGAGCCCGCTCAAAGTATTAATACTGGGGGCGGGCCATGTGGGAATGAAGATAGCCGCTGCCGCGGATATGGCCGGCTATTCGTGCCTTGTCGCCGACGACAGGCCGGAATTCGCCAATAAAGAGAGATTCCCTCACGCTTCCGATATCATTCTTGAAAGGCCGCATGAGGCCGTAGCGCGCGCCGGCGTTGATGAAGATACCTATGTGGTCATTGTCACACGGGGCCACGCCCTGGACAGGGAATGCCTTGAAGCGGTTATGCGGACAAAGGCGGCTTATATCGGAATGATAGGCAGCGCCGATAAAGTGCGGGAAATATTCCGCCTGGCAGGCAAGAAAAAACTTTATCCGCTCAAGGATAAACGGGTTTATTCGCCCATCGGTCTAAATCTGGGCGGCAAGACGCCTGGCGAGATAGCAGTTTCGGTGATGGCCCAGATAATAATGCTGCATTACAAAAAAGACGGCAAGCATATGAGGGTGGCGGATAGCGCGGCAGCGCGGCAGCACGACAGTGCGGCAGATGTTACCAGTCTTCAAAATACCAGGCACAAATAATTTTATGGCAAACCTTTCTTATGTCGGAAAATCATTGCCCAGGAAAGACGCGGTTATAAAGGCGACTGGACGGGCTAAATACGCCGCCGACCAGGAATTCGCCGGCATGCTGTACGCTGCAGCTGTGCGTTGCCCAAAACCCCGTATAAAAATCCTTTCCATTTCCGATTCCAAAGCCCGGCAAGTTCCAGGCTATGTTACTTTAGTCACGTACAAGGATGTGAAAGGCGTTAATAAATGGCCGATGGTCGTGAACGATTATCCTTTTTTGCCGGAAAAGGAAGCGCGGTTTCAGGGTGAAACCGTGGCTTTGGCGGTGGCGGACACTCAAAATGCCGCTAAGAAGGCGGCCCGGCTTATCGAGCTGAAATATAAAGAACTCCCGTTTATCGAGGATCCGCTGAAGTCCCTGGAAAAAAAATCAATAAAACTTCATGGCGCCGATAATGTCTTCGCCAAATTTATTATTAAAAAAGGTGCCCCCGACAAAGCCATTAAAGAAGCCTATGCCGTGGTGGAAGACGAATTTACCACTAATTATCAGGTTCACGCTTATCTTGAAACTCAGGGCGTTGTCGCCGTGCCGGAATCCGACGGCGGCCTGACCATATACAGTTCCACCCAGTGTCCGTTCTATGTTCTTGACGGAGTCGCGGCCGCCGCCAGCCTTGGCTATCACAAAGTGAAGGTCATACAAACCGTGACCGGCGGCGGTTTCGGCGGCAAGGAAGATGTTCCGGCGCTTGTGGCTGCGCACGCGGCTCTGTGCGCCCTTAAGACCGGCCGTCCGGTCAAGCTCATCTACGATCGCAAAGAAGATTTTAACTCCATGTCCAAGAGGCATCCGTCGTGGTCAAAGGTGACGTACGCGGCCGACAAGAGCGGGAAGATCACCGGCTGCGTGGTTAAATATGTTCTGGACGGGGGCGCTTACGCCACCCTTTCACCCATAGTTCTGTGGCGGGGCGCCGTGCACGCCGCCGGGCCATACAATATAGACAACATTCGCATAGAGGCCTATGCTGCGGCCACCAATAAGGTGCCTTGCGGCGCTTTCCGCGGTTTCGGGCAGCCGCAGATCTGTTTCGCGCAGGAATCGCTGGTGGACGAATTGGCCCACAAACTGAAAATTGATCCGGTAAATCTGCGCATGAAAAATATTCTGCGCACAGGCGATAAAACCGCCACCGGTCAGATAATCGGGGATTCCTGCGGGCTTGAAGAGCTTCTTGAAACTGTGAAGAATAAATCCGGTTGGGATAGTCGAAAGGCTGAAGGCTTAATGCTGAAGTCTAAAGGCGATGTTGTGAGGGGTATGGGCGTTTCCGTGGCGTATTATGGCGTGGGCCTTGGCGCCAAAGGCCGTTACCTTGATCGCGCCGGTGCGTACGTCAATATTTATAAAGACGCTACCGTCGGAGTAAATGTCGGCAACGCCGAGATGGGCCAGGGCGCCTTGACAGTGCTCAGCCAGATCTGCGCCGAGACTCTTAACGCCCCTTATGAGAACATAAAACTGGAGGAAGTGGACACCTCCAAGGTGTCGGACTCCGGCCCCACCGTGGCCAGCCGCACCACGCTGATGAGCGGCAACGCCATCATAGAAGCTGCCGCGCCGATGCGGGCGAACATCTTTAAGACCGCTTTTAATCTTCTTTTGGCAAAGGGCGCCGAAGGCTCTAAACCTATGAGCGCTTTCCAGGGCGTTTTCTATATAGGTGAAGCGTCGGTTACTTTTGCCGAAGTTGTCAGGGAATGCTGGAACCTCCGCATGAAAATGGGCGAGCAGGGCTGGTATGTGTCGCCGCACACTTCTTACAATATGGGCGACGGTCAGGGCGACGCCTATGTGACTTATTCCTACTCCGCCGATGTGGCGGAGGTTGAGGTGGACCTGAAAACAGGCGTAACCAAGGTGCTTAAGATTTGCGCGGCATATGATGTCGGCAAGATCATAAACCCGAGACTCGCGGAGGGGCAGGCTCAGGGCGGCATACTGCAGGGGATGAGCTGGGCCGTTTATGAGAATCTGCTATACAAGAACGGCATTATGCTCAATCCCAATTTTACCGACTATGTGATGGCCACTACCGCCGACAAACCGGAATATGATATAACTTTTATAGAGAAACCCTATGCCGAAGGCCCGTATAAGGCTAAAGGCATGGGCGAAGTCCCTTTAATTGGCGTGGCCCCGGCTATCGCAAACGCGGTCAGGAGCGCTTCCGGTGTCAGGGTTAAAAGCGTTCCCATCCTGCCTGAAAAGGTTTGGGGCGGGCTTAGGAAAAATAATAACAAATCACTTTAACAAAGCAAGGTGAACTTTTAGGAGGGTGGAATGATAAGCAGATTTAAAATTGCAGGAGTTTTTGTATTATGCGCTTTATTTTTAAATTTAAACGGTTTAGCTTTTGCTGAGGATAAGTATGATCAGATAGCCAGGGAAATAAGCGAGGCGGGAACCACCCTGACCAATAAGAAGATCGCAATTCTGCCCTTCTCCTACGCGGACGGCCGGGTCGCGACTAAGGATGGGGCTATAGTTTCGGAACGCATAACTATGCGTCTGATAAAACAGAGGAAATTTGAAGTTGTAGAGCGCAGCATGCTGGATAAGGTCATGGGCGAGCTCAAGCTCCAGTCTACCGGCATGATGGACGCCACTTCCACCCAGCAGCTGGGGAAACTGCTGGGCGTGCAGGCCATTGTTACCGGCACTCTGGTAGAAATGCAGGCCGGCAAGATAGAGGTTAACGCCCGTCTTATAAAAACAGAAACTGCTCAGGCTATAGGCGCTTCTCAGGTGGATCTGGAAAAGGACTGGGTGGGCGACGCGGCCACGCAGCCGGGCCAGTCCCCGGAGTCCGCGTACGCGCAGCCGTATGAGCAGCCTGCTTATGAACAGCCCGCCATGAAGCAGGCCTCCGTCAGGAAGCCGCGCGGAAAACATCAGTATGGCTTCTTTGACGTGTTTATGGGTTTCGGTTCGCCTAAAATGGATCTGGAATTTTCTAATTCCAAAGGGAATATACAGCTTGATAACACCTATACTAACGCCCTTGGTATTTCCCTGGGTAATCCCCTGGCGGCTTATGCTTCCAGCAATTACAGAAGCGTTAAATTCGAAAAGCTCGTCACCGAAGGTTTCGGCCCGATCGCTTTCCGCGTCGGCGGCTTCGGAAACGGCGCCCTGGGCGGAGATCTGGAATTCTCTTATGAGAAACGCAATATTGCGGCTCAGAAAACCACCTGGAGCCTAAACGGCGCCGCTCCCGGGAGTATGGAGTTTTACACCAACGATTACGCCACGGTCAAAACATTCGGTATCAGCGGCGATCTGCTTATCAGACATCCCGGCGAGAAGGTCGACCCCTATTTTGGATTAGGCATCGGGATGTCGCTCAACTCGCTCACGCTTCCTTATGTCAAGGGCTATACCAATGGCTCCTTTGTTAAGCCCACGGAAGAATTAGCGCTGGGATTAATGGTCCGCATACCAGTAGGTATGAGGATACGGATAGCGGATAAGACGCAGCTCGTGGCCGAACTGCGCTACGAGATGAATACTATGAACTTTACGCGCGGCGGCATCTCCGGCGAATCCGACACGCTGACGCTGAGCGGCGTGAAGTTTCTGGTCGGAATGGGTTTTGATTTTTAGGACAGGCATAAGCGTGACCGAAAAGAATAAAAAAATAAAAAACAGTGCTAAATTCTCCCTCAAATGTTTCGTGAATGGAGAAAAGGTGGAACGGGAATTGGATTCCTCCAGGTCCCTTATCGAATTTATCCGCCTGGACCTCGGTCTTAAAGGGACTAAGGAAGGCTGCGGTGAAGGTGAGTGCGGCGCCTGTCTTGTGCTCGTTAACGGGAAAGCCGTCAACTCCTGCCTGATGATGGCCGTCCAGCTGCAGGGCAAGCGTTTAATCACTATAGAGGGACTTAAAGGCCGTGACGGCGGCCTGCATCCTCTGCAGAAAACTTTTATGGAAGAGGGCGCTGTGCAGTGCGGCTTCTGCACGCCCGGCCTGATTATTGCGTCTGAAGCGCTTTTGAAAGAAAACCCCAATGCTACCGTGGAAGATATCAAGCGCGGATTGACCGGAAATCTGTGCCGCTGTACCGGTTACGAAAAGGTTGTGTCCGCGGTGCGGAAGGCTCAAAAATTGTCGTAGGTCGTAAGATCTATAGGCTCCCCGCAGCTTATAGCTTAAAGCACATGGCTTATGGCGATAACGATATGCCTGAACTAATTTTAAAACCAGGAACATTGAAAGAGCTCTGGCTGCTGCCGCCCTCTCACGGCGGTTCCAGGAAATATCTGGCTGGCGGTACCGACCTTGTGTCCGGAGCTAACGCTGGTCTGGACGCTTCGCGGGTTTGGGTGGATATAAGCGATATCAAAGAATTGAAGGGGATAAGAGAAACAAAAAACTCCCTGATTATAGGTTCCGGCGTCAAGATATCGGAGTTAGGCTGTTCCGAACTGATAAGCCGGTGGCTTCCCGCTCTTCGATCCGCCATACCGCATTTTGCCAGTCCCTCTTTAAGGAATATGGCTACCATCGGCGGCAACGCCGCCACCGCCAGTCCCTGCGCGGATGGCGCCTGTGCCCTTTGCGCGGAAAGAGCTGATGTGTGGCTTGAGCTTAGAGGCAAAAAGCGCAAAACACCCCTGCAGAATTTTTTTAGCGGCCCCAAAAAAACCGTGCTGCGCAGTGATGAATTGATAACGGCTTTTGAAGTTCCCAAGTGGAAGCATGCCGGCGCTTATTTAAAACTCGGTCCCAGGGCGTATTTCGGCATTGCCAAGGCATCGGTGGCTGTAGCCCTGGAGCTTGACGGGGAGAAAGTGCGGTCCGCCTCTATAACTCTCGCTTCAGTGGCGCCAGTGCCGCTCATGGCTGTAAAAACCGCAAACTATCTGACGGGGCGCGTCCTTAATAAAGAGAACGCCCGTACGGCCGCAGCGCTGGTCAAAACCGAGGTCTCGCCCATAACTGATGCTCGCTCCGACGCTGCTTACCGCAGAGAGATGTCCGGCGTACTGCTCGAAAGGGCTCTTAACTCCGTAATCCTGACCGGTGGCGTTTCGCAAGTGACCGAATAGGCGCAGGCCTGAGGATAAATTATGAACAATATAAAGTATTGCAGTTTTCCAGAAACGCCCCAGGCCGCGCTAGCCTGGCTTTTAAACCGTAAGGCTGAAGCGCTGGCCGTGGCCGGAGGGACTCTGGTGGCTAAAACCCTGCCTGAAACAGTGGAGAATTTCGTCAACCTGAAAAACCTGCCTCTGGGCTATATTAAAAAGCAGGGGGCTGATCTTGTAATCGGCGCGATGGCGACCTTTGATGATATAGACAATTCAAAACTCGTCAGGGGCTGGGCCGGCGGGACTATTTCAGGCGCGGCGGCCAGGTGCTCAAGCCAGCTCATCCGCAATATGGCCACCATAGGCGGCAACATCGCCAGACCGCATTCCTTTAATATTTTTCCGGCAGTGCTGATTGGGCTGGATGCCAGGGTCAGGATACTTTCCAAAACCGGCGTGAAGGCATATTTGTTCTCCGATATCTATGGCGGGGATTTTAAGTTCAAGCCGGGGCGCGACTGCCTGATCCTTGACATAATTATCCCGGGAAAAACCCGGAACTGGATGTGCCGGTTCGAGAAATTTGCCAAAACTGAGGCCAGCTGGGAAGCCTATCTGACTCTTTTTATGGCGGCTTCGGTGAAGGGGGGGGCGGTAAAAGAAATCCGTGTTTCCGTGGGGGCGCTTTCGCCAAAGCCGTTCCGTGCCCTGACCGCTGAGAAGGCCTTATCCGGAGTTAAACTCACCCCGGAAATTATAGATGCGGCCGCGCTGGAATTTGCGCGTGATTTGGACGGCGCTCGCGCGAGCGAATTTAAGAAGGAAGCGGCCTCCAGCCTCTTCAAAAGATTTTTAAACGGTATCTGAGAGGACAAAATGAAAAAAGAGAACGCCAGACTCGAAGCCGTTAATGGAGTTTTTGAGATATGCCTTGGAATTAACGGCGTAGAAAAAAGTTTCAGCGTGAAGAACACTGAATTTCTGCTGGACGCCCTGCGGCGCCACGGCTACAAGAGCGTAAAGAAAGGCTGCGATACCGGCGACTGCGGCTCATGCACCGTTATTTTTAACGGTAAGCCGGCGCTTGCCTGTCTTATACCGGCGTTCACCGCTCATGGAAGTGAGATCACCACGATAGAGGGCTTGGGCACGGTCCAGAATCCTCATCCGCTCCAGGAAGCTTTTGTGGAAGCCGGGGCTGTGCAGTGCGGCTTTTGTATTCCGGGCATGATCCTTTCCTCTAAACATCTGCTGGACGCTAATCCCGAACCGTCCGAAGATGAGATCCGTAAATATCTTGATGGAAATCTCTGCCGCTGCACCGGCTACATCAAACAGATACAGGCCGTTCGGATGGCCGCGAAAAGACTTAAGAATGGGACAAAGCGATTTATAGGCAAGGCAGTTTAGCGGTTTGGATACAAGGCAATACAGTAGCTTAGACGGGGAAGCGATCAAGAAATTTAGCTAAATTGCCTTGCATCCGAGTTGCTTTACTTCTAGCCGGCTTTGCCTCTGATAACGGAGAAACTATGGAAACTAAAAATTTGAAAGTAGTTAACAAACGTGTGCTGAAGATGGACGCTTTGGGCCTGGCCTGCGGCGAACCCGTCTTCACCGACGATGTTGACATCAACGGGATGCTTTATGGCCGTATCCTGTGGAGCCATTACGCCCATGCCCGTATCAAAAGAATAGACACCAGGGAAGCCGAAAAGGTCCCTGGTGTGAAAGCTGTTCTGACCTATAAGAACGTTCCCCGGGTGCCGCACACCACGGCCGGCCAGGGGTATCCTGAGCCTTCGCCTTACGACTCATATGTGCTTGACAGCAAGGTGCGCTTCGTTGGCGACCGTGTGGCCGCTGTGGCCGCTGAGACTCCCGAGGCTGCGGATGCGGCGCTGAAACTGATAAAGGTGGAATACGAGATACTGCCGGCCGTTTTTGACGTTTTTGAGGCTGTTAAGGACGGCGCGCCCGTAATTCACGACGAGGAAGACGCAAAAAATATTCCGGACGCCAAGCATAACATTGCCGCCAAATTTGATTTTGAAGTCAGGAACGGAGATTGGTTTAAGGACGCCGATTTTGTGATGGAGCATACTTATACAATGCCCTATCTCCAGCATTGCGCCATAGAGCCGCATACGGTTATAACAAGTTTCGACCATTTCGGCCGCCTGGTCATCAGGACTTCCACGCAGGTCCCGTTTCACGTTCGGCGCATCGTGGCTCAGGCGCTCAGGATGCCCGTCAAGAAGATCCGGGTGATAAAACCGCGCATCGGCGGCGGCTTCGGCTCCAAACAGGAAGTTCTGCTGGAAGATATTACGGCCGCCCTGACGCTTAAAACCGGGAAGCCTGTAAAAATTGAATATACGCGCAGGGAAACCTTTATTTCATCGCGCACGCGACATCCCGCCACTGTGCGGCTAAAGACCGGGGTTCGCAAAGACGGTACGATAACAGACGCCGAGATGGACATAACGCTTAATACCGGCGCCTATGGCTCGCACGCACTGACAGTTATGATGTGCTCCGGCTCGCACACACTGCCGATGTACAGGGTCGCGAACAATATAAAATTCATCGGCAAGAGTGTTTATACCAATCTGCCGGTTTCCGGCGCTTACCGCGGCTATGGCGCCACCCAGGGTTTCTTCGCCTGGGAATCGCAGATGGATATAATGGCGGAAAAGATCGGTATGGACCCTGTGGAATTCCGCAAAAAAAACTACATCCGTCTGGGCGAGGGCTCTCCGGTGTTTAAGGCTATGGGGGAGGGCCGTGAGGGTGTTGAGCAGGTTATCACGTCTATCGGTCTTTATGACGGCATAGAGGCGGGGCTTAAGGCTATAAAGTGGCACGAGAAAAAGAAAAAATATAAAAACCAGAGCGGACAGTTGCGGCGCGGGCTCGGTATGGCCTGTATGATGCAGGGGTCCGGTATCCCCGAAGTGGATATGGCCAGCGCCACGCTTAAGATGAATGAGGACGGGTCCTTCAACCTGATGGTCGGCGCCGCGGATCTCGGCACAGGTTCCGACACCATCCTTGCCCAGATAGCGGCCGAGGTCCTCGGAGTAAAAGCCGAAGATGTCATGGTTTATTCATCGGATACCGACCTCACGCCCTTTGATGTTGGGGCTTACGCCTCATCAACCACCTTCATCTCCGGCAATGCCGTAAAGAAAACGGCGGAAAAGGTCCGCGCAATGATCATAGCTGTGGCGGCTAAGATCCTTGACAGGAAGCCTGATGACCTGCGCCTTGAGGGCGGAAAGGTCTTAGCGAAAGACGGAGCGGCCTGCGGCCTTTCCGAGGTGGCCAACACCTCGCTTTATTATTATGACCAGCACCAGATCGTGGCTTCAGCCTCCCATTACGCCCATACTTCTCCGCCGCCTTTTGCGGCCAATTTTGTGGAAGTGGAGGTTGATACCGGGACCGGTAAGATAACAATACTGAACTATGTTTCCTGTGTAGACTGCGGCACTGCCATAAATCCGGAGCTGGCAGAAGGTCAGAACGACGGGGCCGTGCTGAACGGGATAGGGCATACACTGTCTGAAGAGATGGAATTCTCCTCGAATGGTACGCCGCTTAACGCCAGCTTTCGGCGCTATAAGATATTCAACACAGCCGATATGCCGGCTATTAAAACCATTCTTATTCCTACCTTTGAGCCCAACGGGCCTTTTGGCGCCAAGTCGGTTTCTGAGATAGGCATCAATGGTCCGCTGCCCGCTGTGGCTAATGCCGTGCGGGATGCTGTGGGTGTGCGGTTGTTTTCGTCGCCGTTCACCCCGGAGAAAGTCCTTGCTGCGATAAACGCCAATACGGTAGGGCGGGGTAAATAATTGCCAGGCGGAAAAGCATGGAGGCGCAAAGTCGGAGGGATCCCTTCGCTTTGCGCCTCTATCCATTTCCAGGACCGTATATGGTAAGAAGGTTCAGAATTTATGCCAGAGCATCTGATTGGTCACTTCATGGTGGAATAGCACTTCCGCCGATTTCACTATCACTCCCAGTTCTTTAGGGCTCCGATCGGCGGCGGCCTGTTTATGGTCGGCGTATTTTTCGTGCGACGCCGTCCCCATGACGGTTTTGATGAACTCGCTTGCGCGGAATATCCGTATCGCGTCGTATATGTTTCCCGGCAGGTATCGCACGCGGTCGCGCTTGCTTTTATCTTTTGTCAGAGCCTCCCCGTCCAGGGTAGTGCGAAGGAGCGCGTACAAAGCCAGGTATGGATTGGCGTCCGGGCCCACGGAGCGGATCTCTATGCGTGCGGATGTTTCGTTCCCGGCCGGTATGCGGATCATTGCGCCGCGGTCCACGGAAGAAACTTTGATCTGGTTCGGAGCTTCGAAGTGGGGGTCCAGGCGCCGGTAGGCGTTCACGCTGGAGTTCAGGATAAGAGAGAGTTCCTGCGCGTGGTTGAGTATCCTGGATATCGTATCCCAGGCTATCGGGGACAGCCCGTCCTCTCCTTTCTTATCGTAAAAGATATTCTTTCCGCTTTTAAAGAAAGATAGGTTCAGGTGCATTCCGCTTCCATTAACTCCGGAAACAGGTTTCGGAAGGAACGTCGCCGTCATTCCCATATTGGCGGCCACCTGCCGGCAGACCAGCTTGTATAATTGGATCATGTCGCAGGCGCGTACGACATTGGCGTATGAGAAGTTGAGCTCGAACTGCGAGGGCGCAACTTCGGGATGGTCTTTTTCGTTCTTGAATCCCATCGCTCTCTGGGACTCGGCCGCGGTGTCTATGAATATTTTCAGACGGTCCAGGGGAAGCGAATGGAAGTATCCCCCGGTGGAGATCAGGTCGAAGCCGGCGGCTTTGGTGTAGTTTTGCTCCGCATTGAGCCCGTTAACCAGGAAACCTTCCACTTCGGCTGCGACGTTCGCGGTAATGCCCCGCGTATTCTTTAGCGCTTTAGCGAGCTCCGCCAGATGCGCCCGGAAATCGGATTCATAGAGCGTTTTGTCGCGATTCAGGACCGTGGCGAAGAGTATTATCTTGCCGGGGCCGAAGACATCGGAGGGAAGCCAGAAAATGCTGCCCCAATCTATACCGAGCCGGAGGTCCGATTCTTTCTGCGCGGAAAAACCGCGTATTGAGGAGCCGTCAAAGGTGAGATTGTCCGCGGCCTTCAGGAAATACTGCTTATCGTAGTCGAGCATATGGAAGCGTCCTTCGATATCGGAAAAGCAGAGGGTTACCGCCTTGATGCGTTTTTCTTTGTGCAGATATGCGCGGTATTTCTTTTCAAGTTCGGCGGGGGGGTGCGTTTCGGCCGCTGCCGCCGCTTCCAGATTTATGGTCTCGAGCTCGTCATATGGTATTTCAAGGAAATTTTTAAGGATCACGGCCCCTGTTGATTTTATTGCAGGCATGAATTGCTCCTTTATTCTGATTTGGGATTAAATATAAATATAACAAAAATTAATTTAAAAAACAATTAATATATTATAAATAATTACATATTTATGGTATATATAACATGGGATAAAACCGTGCTCCAAATGAAAAAACCCTCCTTTTATTTAAAAAGGAGGGTTTTTGCGGATGACACCGTCACTACGCCGTGTGCCGCCTGCTCCGATAGGCGGGATCCGGTCTAGTTTTCAGGCTCAAACTCATCTTTTCCCGCTCCGCAGAGGGGACAGACCCAGGCGGCCGGCAGTTTCTCAAAAGGTGTGCCGGGGGGAACGTTATTATCCGGGTCGCCGAGCTGCGGATCGTAGACATAACCGCAAAGTTTGCATACGTATTTTTTCATAGTAGTCTCCTTGAATTATCCGCTCTATTGCCTATTTTTGCGCTTTCCAGAGGCCGTGAAGATTGCAATATTCACGCGCATAGAGCTCTTTAGGCTCAAAGCACAGGCAGAACACG
>Ga0247842_10000869_pt1 | contig 56961 bp, 44 predicted proteins | sample LaCruzMarch2015__3_FD_192411 | JGI IMG/M metagenome (GOLD analysis project Ga0247842, IMG submission 192411) | Freshwater microbial communities from meromictic Lake La Cruz, Castile-La Mancha, Spain - LaCruzMarch2015_19m | ecosystem: Environmental > Aquatic > Freshwater > Lake | place: Spain... | reverse complement strand
GCCCGCACTCTTCGCACGGTTCTCACGGTTCGCACGGCTCGCACGGTTCGCACGGTTCGCACGGTTCGCACGGCTCGCACGGTTCGCACGGTTCGCACGGTTCGCATGGTTCGCACGGCTCGTATTAGTTGTGGCTCCCAGGCTGGCCGAAGGCCGGTGCGAGCGCTTATGAAAGGACTGTTTTATCATTTCTGCCCCGGCGGGGATATCGGTCACGGAGTACACCTTTTCCGCTTAGCAGAAAGTCTGAAGATCTTCTCCAAAAACCGCCCTGAAATTACACTTCTCAGAGATGCCGACGCGGTTTATCCGCCTGGCCGTAGCTGGAAGTTCGGTCCGTTCATTCCTCTGCCCTCCGGCCTTGCCCGTAATAAACCTAAAAGACAAAAAACGCTGCTCTCCGCCTTGCGCGTCTCCAAACCCGAGTTTCTGCTCACGGCTTATTTCCCTTTTGGTAGGACTGCTTGTGCCGGTGAAATATTGCCGGTTTTGAAGCGCGCTAAAAGTTCCGGGATAAAGATTTACGCTTCCGTTCCAATGCCGTATTTTTCTCAGAGTGAAAAAAACATCAAAGATCTTTTTTATTTTGCGGATTTTTACGACCGTATCTTCATACATTCCCCCGTGGGCTTTGACCTTAAATATATGGCGGCTGCCGTGCCTTTCGAAAAACGGATCACGAGTCGACTCTTTCTTGAAGTATTCAGGGCGCTTAAGACTAAACTCTGTTTTACCGGTTATGTCCTGCCGCCTGGTCCCCGTATTCCGCCAAGTGGAAAGACCGGCCGCTTTATACTCGTCCACAGGGGCGGAGGATCCACTTCGCCGGATATCATCACTTGCGCCATTCTGGCCAAAGAACTCCTTAAGACCGGCCTGCCCATGACCGTTGTGGCCGGGCCGGCCAGTTCAGCCGCTGAGATGCGTTATTGGCGATCGCTTATAAAAAAGCGCGGGATAAAAGATATTACGCTCTTAATGAAAACGGATAATTTGTTCGGACTTCTGGCCGATTCGGCAATCGCGGCCGGTACGGCCGGCGGGACGGCATACGAGGCCTTATATCTGAATAAAAGGACGGTCCTTATTCCCTTTAAAGGATTCCCCGGGGCTGAACATTCCGATCAGCTTGCCAGAGCTGCCATGCTGAAGGAACTGGCAGGCGCGGCGGTGCTGGATTATGACTCCCTTACTCCTGAAATCCTGGCCCGCGAGCTGGATTTATCTCTACTGCGCTCCGCCCCGGTTTTTGAAACGGCCCCCGGCGTGTTTAACGGTTCCGAAGTTTTTGCCGCCGAGGTTTTAGGCGCCTCTTTGAGGAGAAGCTGATGCTTAAAGAAGTCATGCTGGAGCTGACCTACAGATGCAATCTTAAATGCGGCTTCTGCTATCTCAAACACCACGGACTGCTGAATAAAAAAGGCCGTGAACTTTCGACCGCTGAAGTCTTCCGTGTTGTGGACCGGTTTGGCGTCGGGACTCATTTTTATCTCTCAGGGGGAGAGCCGTTGATGCGCCCGGATATTTTTGAGATTATGGGCTATATAAAGGAGTCCGGCTCGCGTTGCGGCCTTAATACCAACGGCACTCTTTTAAACGCCTTAAAGTCTGAAAAGCTTGCGGCGCTCAAGCCGGATTATGTTATTTTCTCCCTGCACGGATCGGAGGCGACGCATGACCGCCTGACCGGAAACAAAGGAACCTGGCGGAGCCTTATTGCCAATATGAAGAGGTTTGCCGCCTTGGCTGCGCCGCAAACCGATATCATTGTGAATTGTGTTGTGAACCGTGAAAATGCCGGTGAGCTTCTTGAAGTCTATCGACAGGGGTGTCGCGCTGGCGTCCGCAGGGTAGTGTTCGAACATATTCAGTTTTTGAAGCCACGCGAAGCGGCCGGGACCCCGTCCTTTCTCAGGGCCGGAGGGATAATAACGCCGCAACTGGTGAATTACTCATCCGACGCCGCTTTGATATGGCGCCAGTTCGCGGCTATAAGACGTATAGGCGGGACCGCTCATTTTGAGACCAGGCCGCTCATGACCGCCGGTGAACTTGACCTCTATTATAACGGGGAAATAACGCCAGCGGGATCGTGCGAGCGGGCGTTGAGCACTCTTAACGTGGAACCGGACGGCAGGGTAAGATTATGCGTGTTGTATGGTCTGAAGGCCGGTGACGCTCTTACAACGGATATAAAAGAGCTTATGGCGTTCAAGAAAAAGAACATCAGCGCCAAACTGCCCGCGGGCTGCGCGCGCTGCTGTCATAGGTTTGATGTTTTCAGACATTTCTAAGCAGAAGCCCAGGGATTAAGGATCTCTTTGTAAACTAATTTTTCAATCCTCTAACCTGAAAACTTCAGTTGAAGTTTTCCGCCCGTATAACGGGCGCCCTTCGGGAGGAATACATCCCGTCGGGCCTGTCGCGCATAGCGCTTGGCCCTCCGCCCGCTTCGCGGGGAATCCTGTAGAATAATTTTGTTCCACTGATTTATATATGGGAATCATTCTGAACTGCAGGATTCGGGCTAATCTTCTGCCATGTTTTTCATGATTGTTGAGAATAGCGACAGTTCTATCCATCCGAGGCCGGCCAGTTTTTTTAAAAATACAATATATTCTTTAAACACTTCCAAATTCAGTCCATTCAGGTCGGAGTGATGGAAGTACACTCCGGCCACCGGCCCGGGAGTTCTTAGCGCGGAAAGAGTTTTTTCCTTCAGTTTTTTTAGTTCCAGCGGCATAGCCTTAAGATCCAGATCATAATCATTTACATTCACCCGCGCAGGCAGAAAGACCAGTCCGAGTTCATAAAAGGCACCGGTGGTTTTGCTGGCCGAAAAAGCTTTAAGGCCCGCTTTACCGACTGCTTTTACGGTGTCGGAATTGTACATGTGAAAAGGCGGAACGAAAGCGGGGATGAAGAGGGGCCCGAAGTTTTTTTTCATAAGGTCGCGGCCTGCCCGTATATCGGTGAGTTGGAGGCGGAAGGACCTGGTTGGGCCGAACTCCTGGCGGAGAAAAGGATTGGCGGCGTGGTCAAAGTGCGAGAGCCCGTGCTGGACCGTTTCAAACATTCGCCCTGCTTCAGGATGTCTCGCCAGCAGGCGGCTAAGACCGGGCTTTATTTTTGACGGTATTACCGCGTATACCGCAGGGACCTTCTCGCTGAGCAGGAATTTAAATACTCTGACAAATTTAGGGTCCGCGGCGGTCACGTCGTCGTCGCGCAGAAAAACGGTTTTTTTTACAGCCACGGGTCCTCCGCCAGATAACCGCTTCCGCCCTCTTTTGCCAGCGCGCGGCTGCCGCCCAGGCATTTAAGCAGATCGCGGCAGACTTTGCAGCGCCCGGGCAGATAATCGAGCCGGTTTAAGTCTTTAAGGAATCGGGAATCCCAGGCTTTCTTCAGGGAGAAGCCCAGATTCTTTTCTATATAATAACTCGGTTTGAAAAAACCGCGCGTGTCGTAAACCACGCGGGTGTGCCCGTCGTCAAAAGCGGCCCCCAGAAAGTTTTTCCTTTCAGCGGCCGGGACCAGGCATAAGGGGACAGGGTTAGCCATGACTACGCGCGGAGCGCCGGCTTTAAGACAGGCGATTTTTTTTGACAAACGCTTGATATCTTCCTTCTTCAAGCGGAATGAGGTTTTGCCGCTCTGGGCGCTATGCCCCGGCATAGGGCGGTAAAGTTCCCATATATCCGCTTTAAGTCTGACAGCCAGCCGGTAATAGGCCGGGAAATTATTCAAAACATCTTTAGAAATGACGGTGCCCAGGCGCAGGACCTTTACACCGCCGGTCTTAAATAAACCGATATTGGCCATCTTTGCGGTAAAAAGCCCCGGGGTCCTGGTGGCCTCGCTTTCGGTTTTATTGTCACGGCCCTGCAATGAAACAAGGATATTATCTATATACCGCGCGGCTTTTTCCAGAAATTTTTTGTCGGTTGCCAGCGCGTTGGTGTTTACCAGAGTGTAAAACCCCAGCGCCTTTGCCATTTTAAGCAGCGGAACCAATTTTTCGCTTAAAAAAGGTTCGCCGCCGGTGAGGCGGATGTTCTTGACGCCCATTTTTTTGGCTTGGCGCAACACCGTGCTGAGATCTTTAAGCGGCCGCTCTTCTCTACTACGGTCAGAGACGCAGACGATGCAGTTAAGGTTGCATTTTTTAGTCAGCTCGATGACCACTTCGTTCGGGGCGGCCAGTACGGGAGAAAGTTCCGCGCGCAACCCCCTGCTGAAAACGCTTTTCTTTTCCAGGCCGGGGCACAAACCGTTCAGGCGGCAGGCCGCACAGGCTGCTATACGCGCATAAGCCGCGCCGGATTTTTTCGGATAAAGGATATGGTCCCAGGCGTCAGACATAAAACAAAAAGGCAGACCTTTAAGGTGAACCGTAAAAAAGGGTTCCAATCCGTTAAGGGCCCTGTAGAGAATCTCCCTGGCCTTAATAATCCTGAGCGGGTCCGCCGTTTCAAGGAGGGACAGCTCTACGGCGTTGTCCCCGGCGATTACAAGAAAGCTGATACCTGCCGCTTTCAGATTGTCCGTTATGTGCTTTTGATTAATCATGTCAGTCGCCGATCTTGCGCCGGCGCCAGTGACCAGAAATATTTCCCGGTTATAAAGCTTCTTTTAACGCGCCCTTTCTTGACCAGCGCCTCGCCGGTGGCCAGGACGCTTGAGCCGTCCCTGCAGTCGTGGCAGAGCGGCAGATTGCGTGCGATAGCTAGTACGCGGGAGGTGGAGATAGCGTTCTCATTTTTAAGAACTTCCATAAAGCATTTTTCCAGGCTGTCCAGATATCCCGGCTCGGGGCGCAGAGCTTTTTTCTTCGCCGGCTTTCTTATCGGATTAAATCCTTTCCAACCGAAAAGATCAAGATAATTGTGATCGACTCCGGGGCAGCGTCTTTTGAATGCGCAGGCGGCGCAGATCGGCCCGCGCTCTTTGGCGTCGGCGATGTTGGAGTCCAGATCCCAGGTGCGGCCCAGAGGAGAGGCTACCAAGGTGTTAAATTTGTAAAGTTCCACGGCCCGGGTTTCATGGCCGGGGAGCAGGCAGGGGGGCATGTTGAGAGCTTTTACGCCTTTTCCCAAGCCCGCGGCCTGCGCCAGGTCAAGAGCTTCGGTTATAAACTTTGAAGCGTCAGGCATGCTGACGCCTAGCGTCCGATAGTTCCTGCGCATATTGCCAACATAGATGGGATATATAAGCACGAAATTCGATACCCCGCGGTCCATAAAAAATCTCATGGATTTTTTTAGCCGCCGGTAATTTTGCTTTGTCAGCAGCAGATTGACGCCTACGGAGAGGTTTAGGGCGAGCATGTTGTCCAGGCCGCGCAGGCTTTTTTTAAAAGACCCGGTTTTGCCTGTGCAGCGGTCATGCGTGCGGGCGTTTTCGCCAAGAAAGGTGAATTTGCATACGGTCAGGCCGGCTTCCGCCAGATTCCTGCATAGTTTCTGATCGGAGAGCTTCATGCCGTTGGTTTGCAGTCTTACCGCCTTAAATCCCACTTTGCGGGCTATGGCGGTCAGTGACGGCAGGTCTGAGCGCAGCAGTGCCTCGCCGCCGGAAAAACCGAGCCGCTGATACCCAAGCTTTTTGGCCGTATAGATATGCCGCACTGCCGCCTTCAGTTCCGTAGCCGCCGCGGGGTCAAAATCGCTCTGCGAGCAGAATCCGCAGGCCAGATCGCAGTTGTGATTAAGGATTATTTCGTAGCATTGTTTAGTCATCGTGTCGTAAGGCGGGTAAAGGCGAAGGTGCAGATAAAGCAAAATTCATCTCTGTCTTTTCCCTCAGTTAAGCCGCTACTTTGTTTTAAGTTTAAGAAAATTTTTTACGGGTTCGAATTCCGTCCAGCCGTAGAGTTTGGGGTATTCCCGCCACGGTCCTTCGCAGATCTCTGAATATTTGCACTGTGCGCAGCGCGGACCTTTGGCCTTGCCTTCCGCGCGCCGGTAGGCGCCGTAATCCTCTATGAAACGGTCGGCGTCCACTACCGGGCCGGCCGGGATTATTCGCTCCGCCACACAGGCTTCGTACCCTTTCATCAGGCAGAAAGGTATTGCCTCCGTGTAGCACAACACGCCTTTTTTTCTGCCCAGATCCAGGGCCTTTTTGAGATACGGCATGACGGCGGTTTTGCGCGGCACCAGCAATTTTTTGTTTTCGGCCGCGGAACCGACTATATGTATAAATGCGAACTGGTATTGGCTCACTCCCAGTTTTATCAGCAGGGCCGCGATGGCCGGCAGTTCCCTGTAATTCGACGAGGTCACTACAGTGTTGGTGAGTACCGGCAGGCCGGTCTTGACCGCGTTAGCTATACCTGTCACGCTCTGCGTGAAGCTGCCTTTGGCGCCGGTCAGCGCGTCATGCGTAGCGGCCTTGGCGCCGTGCAGGCTGGGCCCCAACTCGGTCAAACCGGCTTTTACCAGTTCCCTGCAGAAGCCGGGGTAGGCAAGGGTACGGCCGTTGGTCTGAAGCTGTATGCTGTTAAAACCAATTTTTGCGGCGGTCTTTATGAATTCAAGAATGCCTGGATGCATGCTGGGCTCGCCGCCGGTGAAGACGACGCCCCGCACGCCGTTTTTGTAAGCTTTTTTAAGCTCAGCCGCCACGGTTTCCTCGCTCCGGTCGGGGTACATATCCCGCTTATGTCCCTGAGCGCAGAAACCGCAGAGGTTGTTGCATCTGAAGGTTATCTTTATATCTATTCTTTTATCCATGGCAGAGTTTGACTGTAAAACAAATGTGCCCAGGTGGTTCGATGATCCGGCCAATTCTTTTTCAATAATTATATAATATTCACATCGAGAGGAAAGTCTTTAGCGGAGGCGGATTTTTGCAATGAATATTGTGGCTGGGGCGAAAAATTTAAAAGAGGCTGCCTGGCTTTTCTCCAACGGGGCGGACGAGGTTTATTGCGGACTGACCGACGTCCCGAACCACAGGCGCGAATCGTTGTCTATACGGAATAAAAGTGAATTCTTCAAGATCATGGATCTGGCCAAGGTGAAGCGTAAAAAATTACTTCTGCTTATAAATGAATCCTGCGCTCCGGATAAATATCCAAAGCTGGCGGAAAAGGTGAAAAAACTGGTTGAGCGCGGAGTCGGCGGACTGGTGATAAAGGATATATCGGTGATCGAGTATCTTCAGCAGTACGGCGTGAAGAGCTGTTACATACTCAGCAGTCTGGCCCTGGCCTTCAACTCCAAGGCACTTGAGTTTTTTAGAAAATATGACATCAAAAGGATCATTCTCCCTAATCATCTGGCCCCTGCGGCGGCGGGTAAAATAATAAGGAACAAATACCGCATAGAGACCGAGATGTTCTATTACCCCAGCCATTTCTGCCAAAACGTGGATCCGCTATGCAAGTTCTGTGACTGGAGTCCGGAGCATAAGCCGTGTAAGCTCCGGCTTAATAGCGAATGCGGCGGCTTTGTTATGCCTGCTCCGGGCGCCGACAGTCTGGCGGACATAATGTATGACGGCCACAGAGCCGGAGTGAAATATCTGAAGATCCCGCGTACGCTGGATTTCTGCGGACTGAAGAGATTTGTTCTGGATGCCAGGCGCCTGACGGGGCTGCTGGAAGGACGCATCTCCCGTAAAGAGTTCAGGAAGGCGTATAGAAAAGTTTACAGCAGCAGCAAACTTTGACCGTCTGTCGGGGATAGTTCCGCCGATACGGCGGTCCTGACGCGGCACAACCAAAGGTTTAATATAATGCAGACCGGCATAATCCTTAACGGCAAACGCTTATCCGGTAAGTATTCGGGTTTAAAGAGCGATCTTATCTACCTTGGCAGCGAATTCTGCCAAAACCTTCTCCCTGGGCCGGAGGAATTCGGCCGGGCCTTAAAGGCATTTAAAAAACCTGTGGTGCTGGTAACTCCATTCATGAGCGACCGGCTCTTAAAGAACATCGAGACGATAATCCTAAAATATTCCGGCAGAGACAACAAATTGGAGATCGTGGCCAACGATCTTGGACTTATCGATCTGGTCCGTAACAAATACGCTTCTAAAGCGCAAATTTCGCTCGGCAGGATACTTTGCGATACGCTTAAGTCTTCCGGAGACACTTTTATCGCTAAGTATCTGGCGGAGAACGGGATAACCCGGATAGAGGCCGACTCCCCCGACGTTGCGTCCCGGTATGGGCAGTTTGGGGGAGTGTCCTGCACGTATCATATCCCGTATTCGTACATGGGCGTTACCAGGTTTTGTCCGTGGGAAAAATGTTGGGTGGATAAAAAATGCCGCTATTCCTGTCTGGGAGCGGATAAAAAGCTGACGAGCAGGCTCATTCCCCAGCCGCTGCACCTTATAGGTTGCGGCTATTTTGTGAGCGGGGGAAAACCCGCTAAGACCCGGAATATAGACAGGATAATCTATCAGCCTTCGTGTTAAAATGCAGGCGTTCGGCGTTACGCCGCTCCTGCGCAGCAACCGGAACGGCGTTTATGCGGTATCAGTCCGTGTGAGGCACGCGCCCGCATCGTGAGCAGACGGGAAGAAAGCCGCCCGCCTTTAACAGCACCTTCCTGAAAGAGGCGTAGGCTGGACCATTATAAACATCTTTCCAGCGGCGGTTTTTGACAGAACCAAAGCCGAGGCCCAGCGGCTGGCAGGAAAGTATCTCGCCTCCGGGAGAAAGCCAGAGCGCGCCCCACTGTCCTGCGCAGAAACTAGTTTTTCTTTTTAACGCCTCACCGGAGTACCACTTCTTTACGTCTTTAAGCGGCAGGTCAGGGTAGAACTTGACTGTCGGGTCCAGCTCGGCTTTTATCTTTAGAATCTGGCCACGCAGCGCGGAGCTGTCCAGGCCCCGGAGCAGGCTTTCGGAAGACCTGATATTTAGTTTCTTCCCCAGAATGGCGCCTGTCTTTTCTATATCTTTTGCGCTGACGAATTCCAGATGGTTGAAGGCAATTATGTCGGGCTTGAGCTTTTTCAGGCACAGGTACAGTTCATGAAGGCGCGCGTGGTTGGCCGCATTTATAGTGCACCAGATGATTACGGAAGGTCTGCCATTTTTAGAGGCCATGCGCAGCAGACTTACCGCTTTGGCGGCGCGGTAGAAGGCTCCTGAAGTCGAAACGGTTTTATCATGCGCCTGCGGCAGCCCGTGCAGAGATATGACTATTTCATCCGCCCCGCTTTTCGCCAGAGAAACAGCCCTGGCGCGATCTAGCAGCCAGGCGTTTGTCGTTATCAGCACGGAGTGTCCGTTCTTCTTTATATGCGCAACCAGAGCGGAAAGGTCCTGTCTGATCAGCGGCTCGCCCCCGGTAAGATAAAAATGTCGGCTCTTCCCGACAAGGGAATCCACAAAAGTTTTAAGCCGGCGCAATGAAAGCTCTGTTTTACGTTCTGACCTCAGTCCATTGTTCTTCACAAAGCAGAAAGGGCAGCCGAAGCCGCACCGGTATGTGAGATCGATCGCTATGTAGCGCGGATCAAGGGCGCCGGTTTTTAAAGAATCGTTCGATGGCGTTGCAGGCATAATTTATTTCGCTCCCTGTCATTTTACAATAAACAGGCAGATGGAGAGCTGTCGCGCTGTAAAGAGAGCTTACCGGGAATGCGCCGGCGTCCAGGCCTAAGGCCTCATGGAAAGGCGCATATTTCCTTTCGGGGCTGAACCCCGCTTTTTCAAGGAACGCCGCCAGCGCGGGCACGGTTCCCTTCTCCACGAATATTGGTATTTCCTGCGCGGCCATTCCGGTGTCCGGAAGGCGCAGTTCGGGGATTGCGGCAAGGCGTTTCCTGAAGGCGGCGTTCGAACGCTTCAGATCTTCGAGGATAAGGGGGAGGCGCTTCAATTTTACGCGGAGCATGGGCGCCGCAATTTCAAGACCGGGGGGATGCGGGAGGCGGACGAGGGTGCCGGAGTGCGCGTCGTCGTCGAAAAGCAGCGCGCCGGCTTTTATTCCCCTCTTTGAAACAGGCTTATAGGGGGAAAGAGACAGCACGCTTATATCTCCAAAGCTTCCCAGCGGCTTGCCGGAGTGTCGCAGGCCGATTGACTGGGAGGCGTCTTCAAGCAGCTTTGCGCCGCGCTCCCGGCAGGAGGCTTTAATGGCCGCCGGGCCGCTGGATGAGGCGAACATGTGGGCCAGCAGAACAATGTCGGCGTTCTTCGCGGATTTTTGTATGGCGCGGTGGTCGGGGTTGAGGTTGTTAAGGCGCACCTCCACCGGCATAGGGCGCGCCCCGCTCCCCGTTACGGCTTTAAGCAGCGAATGGTGTGTGAGGTTGTTCAGCGCCACGGTTTTCCCGCGCCCGGCGCCGAGCGCGGAAAGCCCGGCTTTCAGAGCGGCTCTTCCGCTGGAGGCGAAAACGCAGCGCTTTCTGCCGCACAGACGGGCTAGTTCCTCACCCAGGCCGGCCAGATAATTTCTCGGCCCTTCGCGCCGCAGCCGCGCGGCCTCCGCAGCCTCCTCAGCCTCCAGCATGGCGTCCAATCTGTAGGGGTTGAATATTATTTTATTCATTAAAATATTTTTCATTCACGGTAAAGAAGTTGTTTCCAAAATTTTTCTTATAACGAAAATAATTTTATATCTCTAAAATGGCATATCTCTCAGGATCCTATAAACCCTGACAGGGAAACAGAAATAAAACACAAATATGGCGGCGATCTTTATAAGCGGCAGCAGTCGCGGGTTCAGGGTTGAGCAGAAGGTGCCGCCTGTGACGGAGGCGCGGGCGGTCGTGTCATTGAGCAAAGGTGTTTTTTTATCCATATGCAGAGTTTTTGCTAGGCGCGCGCCCGGGTAGATCATGCAGGGGGAAAGTATAAAGTTGTGTATCGGCAGACGCCAGATGAGTTTTATGGTTTCCATTAGTTGCGCCGGGGTTTCATCCGGAAATCCCATCATAAAAAAACCGTTCGTGAAAATTCGTTTATGCACCAGATAATGGACGTTATCGATAAGCTTCCGCATATCAATATTCTTATGAACTCTTTTTTGCAGATCCGGGTTCGCGGTTTCAACTGCTATTGAGACGGACTTTACCCCGGCCTGCGCGAAAAGATCTATAAGTTCGCGCGTCAAAATATCAGCTCTTAAACCATTTCCAAAAAAAAGCTTTGTGCCGGGCAGCTCATCGCGTATCCGTCTCATGATTTCAGAAGCGCGGTTTTTGTCGAGGTTGAAAATGTCATCTATTATCTCTATCTCCGTTATCCCATATACCTCTTTCAGCGTCTTTAACTCCGACAGCACCCGCTCAGGTGAATGCGCGCGGAAATGTTTCCCGAACATATTGTGGCAGAAAGTGCAATGATAGGGACAACCCCTGGAGGTCATTATTGACATATGGCTCTTCACGTAGAGTAACCGGGACTGAGGGTAAAATGCTTTATTGCGGTCAAAGTCTATGAGACTCCAATCGGGCATGGGAAGCAAGTCTAAATCCTCTACAAAAGGCCTGGTTGGATTATGGCAAGGAATTCCTTTCCTGATGTAGGAAACGCCCTTTATGTTCTCCAGTCCGCGACCTTTTTCCAGGGCCGATACTAACTCTACCAGTGCGTCCTCTCCCTCATTTCGCACCACGGCATCGATATTCCCGCTATTAAGACATTCGTCAGGACAGGCTGTGGGATAGGCGCCACCAGCTATGATAAAAGGTTTCGGAACAGAAGCTGCAATTTGGGCGGCTATCTTATGCATAGAAATAGCCTCCGCTGTTATGGCGCTTATTCCCACCACGTCAGGTCTGAAGACCGCGAGTTCTTCAGCCAGGGCCTGGTGGGGCCTCTTGCAAAGATCCATATGAAGAAGTCTGATTTCGCTATAGCCGGCTTTTTTTAGAGCGCCGGCAAGATATAGCAGTCCGACCGGGGGGAAAGCAAGATTGTATCTCTTTGGGCAAGCGGCTTTTACCAGTAAAAATCTCATCGTGGCGACACCGGTACGGGGAGTCGGCAGGCTATTTGCAGAGCCATGTCTTTTGCAGATAGATTCATATTTTGCTCGGGGCCCCGGGAAAGCCCAGCACTTCTCCCGCAGGGGCGAATTTAAATAAGCTTGCGAGATATTCTACTTTTTTAGGCACGCTCGTGACGTTGGAATATTGTATCAGATCCGTTGTCAGCCCGATTCCGGCCGGCGCTATTTCACAGAATTCCCAGGAATGGAAATAAAGGATTCCGGGCAGGCCCAGGGCGTTCAATCCTGCCAGCCTTGAAGCGAGAAAATTTTGGGGCATAAGGCGAAGGAATGTTCCGCCCAGGAACGGGAACTTCACCCCGGCAAAACTGAAAACGGAGGGAGGGAATTCCATGAGGCCGCTGGCATCAGTGTAGGGCGCTCTGCGTCTGCGGGAAATAAAAACGGGATAGAGGCTGGAATCATAGGAATAACCAGCTTCTTTGATGGCGGTGAGATAAAAGGATTCGTTTTTTAATATGGAAAAAGTTGGAGCCCTGTAGCCCAGCGGGGCTTTCCCTGTCAGTTTTTCAAGCGCCGCCCTTGAATCGGCCAGATCTTTTTTAAATTCGGCCTGGCTCATCTTGAACACCGATCTATGGGTTGCGCCATGGCTGGCAACTTCATGCCCGGCCCCCGCTATCGCTTTTATCGTTTCGGGATATTTGCGCGCCACTGAACCCAGAATAAAGAAAGTAGCTCTAACGGCCATTGCGTCCAGCAAGGCCAGTATTCTGGAAACATCGGCTGGCAAGCCGCTTTGCATGGCGGAAAAGGCCGTGTCGTCTGAGAACAGCACGGTGTCAAACCATTCTTCCACGTCTATGGAGAGGGCGTTGACAACGGGGGTAGTGTCTTCGATCATTTGATATTATCAGTAAAACATATTTGGAACAAAAAATCTGCCCTCTGTGCCGTTCGATTATGTGTAATCCCCTCAATAGACAAGCGCCGGTAAAACTAGTAAAATCATCATGTCGCCGACTAACTAACCCACGCACATTTATGCCGATTTGTCGGGAATCGGCCCGGCTATTTCCGCACCGTTAAATTAATTCTGGAACTATGAAGATATTACTGCTAAATCCGAATATGCAAGGGCAATCTGATGGGGGATATATTGCGCGAAGCGTTCCTCTCGGCCTTTTATACATAGCCGCTTCCCTGCGGCAGGCGGGTTATAACTTCATAAATATCGTGGACGCCAGGGTTAATGACTTGGACCATCAGGAGATCCTTTCGCGTATAAGTGATTTTTCGCCCGATGTCGTGGGAATATCCTGTTTATGCACGGAGGCCTCTGAAACCCATAGGCTTGCCGGGCTGATAAAAGCGTCGGCCGCGCGCTGTAAAGTCGTGGTAGGCGGCGCTCATGCTTCCTCAAGCCCTGAAAGTCTCATTGAAGATCCGAATATAGACTTTGTCGTGACGGGGGAAGGTGAGCGGACCATATGCGAACTCGTCGGCGCCCTGGAGAACGGCAGGGATGTGTCCGGGATAGACGGCCTGGCCCTTAAAACCGGCGCAGGGATTAAAGTCAATCCGCGTCGGAAGATGATAGAGGATATTGATTCCATCCCCTTCCCCGCCTGGGATTTGGTGGATATGGAAGAATATCTCAATTTTACTACCCGGCATTCTCAAAATCCGCTGCCGGCGTCGCACAGGTTGATGCCCATGTCCACTTCACGTGGCTGCCCTTTCGGATGTATCTACTGCCACAATATTTTCGGTAAGAGGATAAGACTGAGGAGCGCTGAAAACGTTCTAAGAGAGATAGAACTGCTGGTGGAAAGATACGCCATCGGAGAGATAGAGATCCTGGATGATATTTTTAATTTCGACCTGGACCGGGCAAAAAGAATTTGCGACGAGATAGTGAAACGCGGGATAAAGATAAAACTTTCGTTTCCGAACGCCCTCAGGGTGGACGGCATGGACGAGGAGCTTGTCGTTAAACTTAAAGCGGCAGGAACACATCTGATTTACTACGCCATAGAATCCGGGTCACCCGCCGTGCAGAAGCGCATAGGAAAGAACCTCGATCTGGAGAAAGCCCGTGAGATAATCCGCTTTACTGCGCGACAGGGTATCATAGTCTGCGGTTTTTTCATGTTCGGTTTCCCGGGAGAAACAAAAGAGGAGCTCCTTAAGACGGTCAGCTTCGCCATAAAAATGCCTTTTCTCTTCGTGCATTTTTTTTACGTGACCCCGCGTCCGAATACGCCGTTGTACGCATTGCTGAAGAATACAAAGACCGATCTGAAAAGTATAGTGTTTCATCACTATTTCAAGCTTTCTGTTAACATGTCGGCGCTAACAGACGCCGAGTTGAGAAAGCTTCGGGCTAAGGCGTATATCGGATTTTATCTGCGGCCGGCGCAAATGTGGCGCATCTGGAAGGGGTTGCCGGATAAGAGGTATATCCTGATACATATCCCCGCCGTCTTAAAGCGCTGCTTGGAGTATGTTTTCCCAAAGATGGGCTGGAGTTGATGCTTCAGGATACTGCTGATAAGTCGTGAAACTTTGGACAAAAAGATGTCAGAGAATTTTAAGCCATTTAATATAGGACAGTTCTTTTTCATTTGCCGAATAGCCTTCAAAGGCGCTTGGTTGAAAAATTCAGCGCGCCTCGCAAAAAGTCTTCTAACCCTGATACTTCGGCCGGATTCTCCGGCCGCCCTGATCGTCGGCGTTACGTATAAGTGCCAGTACAATTGTCATTACTGTTCAGTAGGCGGTTATCCCTCCGACGGCCCGGTTATGGGCACGGGGGAAGTAAAGGATGCTATAGATCAGGCCGCCGCCCTGAACATCTCAAAGGTCAATTTTTTCGGAGGCGAGCCCCTGTTGAGGGAAGATATAATGGAACTAGTGGCCCACGCCTCCTCCAGAGATCTGTTCGTTTTCCTGGACACCAACGGGGAGCTTCTGACACCGGATTCGTTAAAACGGCTTAAATCGGCCGGGATCACGGCGGTCAGCGTAAACACCCAGACAAAGGATTCCTGCGGCGAGAGCGACACGCTGGACGCGGCGGCCGTTTATCGGAAGATAGAAGCCGTAGCGCGGGACTGCAGAGCAGCCAGAGTCCCCTGCATTTTCTCAGTATATGTAGACAACCGGGTGCTGAACGGGGATATTCTTGAAAACATCGTTCTTCTCTCCAGAAGGTCCGGCGCCTCAGGCGTGCGTCTGCTGCTGCCTATAGATTGTGGACGACTGAAAGGCCGCCGGCCCTCTATATCCGCTTCCGATCTGAAAAGGGTGCACTCCCTGATAGACAATTATTTCGTGTACAGCGAGAGTATTCTGTACGGAATATCCGGCGGCGCGAAGGTGTGCGAAGCTAAACTTAAAAAAACGGTCTATCTCTCGCCGTACGGGGACGTGCAGTTCTGCTACACAGTGCCGTTTTGCTTCGGGAACATCCGGAAAGAAAAGTTGGGAGTGATAATAAACCGGATGCATTCTCACGATCTGTTCAAGTTGGCGCCCGGGAACAAATGCCCGATGAACGATGCCGGGTTTAAGGAAGCGCTGCGCGATCCCAGGTATAATTCCTGCGGCTGATTTTATGAAAGCTTATCATCTTCCTATCCTGCGTCAGGTTTTGAATTTACCTTTAAAATTAATATTCCTGCTGGAGCTGGCGGGCACCGCAAAGAAACTACGCCTGATACTCGCGCATTGCGCCCGGAAAACAGCCCGCCTCTGCTCGCCTTCCGCCGCCACGATCGCGGTGACGGGACGATGCAACTTTAACTGCCGGCACTGTGCCGTGGATGGAAGCCGCGCTGAAGCCGGTGAGCTTGCTTTAAGAGATGCTGAAAAGATCCTGCGGGATCTTGAGAGTCTTAAAGTCCCTAGAGTTTATTTCGGGGGAGGTGAACCGCTCCTGCATCCCGATATCGCGGGTATGATAGGTATGGCTTCCGGGAAGGGTTTCATAACTTTTCTGGAGACCAACGGATACCTGCTGGCCGATGAAACCGCTGTTCAATCGCTGAAGGCCGCCGGCTTATCATGTGTCTGTCTGAGTCTGCATGCGGCGTCAAAAAATGAACATGACAGTTTCTGCGGGATGCCCGGATCTTTTGAACGCGTGATGCTGGCCCTGGAGCTTTGCGTGAAGCACCGGCTTTTAGCGGTGATCTCGGTCGTTGCCACAAAGCGCCTGATAGAAGACGGAGTTATTTCTGATATTATATCGCTGGCGCGCGCCAAAGGCGCCGGCGCGCTACGGCTTACCGCGCCGCATTCCGCGGGAAGATGGCTAGACTTCCCTGAGCCGATCGGCGCAAAGGATATAAACGGACTCACGGCCATCCCTCCTTTCGGTTTGCCGGTATTTAACCGCGTTTCCATCCCGCGATGCTCCATCGGATCCACGCTCTATATAAATCCCCGCGGCGAATTACAGCCGTGTGAATTTATCCCCTATTCTTTCGGCAATGTCCTGACCGATGGGATGGAACAGATCATACGCGGCATGCGAGCCAACCCTATGTTTCAAAGCGAAAAGCCGGCTAAATGCCGGATTGATGACGCTGAATTTCACAGGGAATTCATCTCAGGTCTGACAACCGGCGGATTACCGGTTAAGGTTTATAAATAATGGCGCGCGTCCTGTTCGTTTCAACCGGGGTTTTTGAGAATCTGGGCATAGAGTATCTGTCCGCGCATCTTAAGGCCCGCGGTCACGCGGTAGGGTTGGTTATTGAGCCTCTTTTGTTCCAGGACGTGTTTTTTCAGAGCAAAACGCTGGCCGCGCTCCTTGACTCCAGAGAAACTATTTTGGCCGGGGTCGCCGCTTTTTCGCCGGACATTATCTGCTTTTCCGTAGTTACCGATAATTATCAGCGCGCCCTTGCCCTGGCCGGCGCGATCCGCCGCCGTACAAAGGCTTTTATTGTATTCGGGGGGATCCACCCCACATTGGCGCCCGCTACGGTCATTAAGAACAGTTGCCTGGACGCTGTTTGCGTGGGGGAAGGTGAAACGGCTCTTACGGAGCTGGCGGATAGTTTTGATGCGGGCGCGGTCAGGACGAATATAAACAATATCTGGTTTAAAGGACAAAGCGGGGTGATAAAAAATCCCCTGGCCCCGATAAATTCCGATCTGAATGATCTGTCCTTTCCCGATAAAGAAATATATTACGCGCAGAACCCGGTTTACAAAAAAACCTACATGGCCATAACCAGCCGGGGCTGCCATTTTGACTGTTCCTATTGCTCTAATCATTCGCTGCGCAAAATATACGGCAAAAGCCACGTAAGAAAAAGGACGCCGGATAATGTGATACGGGAATTGAGTCTGGCTAAAGAGAAGTACGCTCCGGAGTATGTCTGGTTCGTTGATGATATGTTCTTCTGGAGCGAAGATTGGTTGAAGGAGTTCTGCGAAAGCTACAGGCAACAGGTGAATCTGCCTTTTTTTTGCTACCTGCATCCGACTTCCGTCACGGAATCCGTAGTCAGGCTCCTTAAAGACGCCAACTGCTATGAAATAGGCATCGGGATCCAGAGTATAGACCCTGTCTCTAAATCCGCTGTGTCGCGGAATGAATCTTTGGGTGAAATCCGGTCCGCCATGGGTGTTTTAAAAAAGAACGGCATTTTGACCATTACTGAAAATATTGTCGGCCTGCCTCGCTCATCCCATGAAAATCTGCTGGAACTGGCCGGGTTTTATGCGGAAAACAAGCCTGATCTTATAATCGCGAACTGGCTGAGGTTATATCCTCAAACCGATCTGCTGGAACAGGAGGGCCAAAGGTTCCCAGATGTGCCTCTCGAGCGGCTTGTGGAAAACGGGACCGACACCGGGATGGGTTGGAAGCTGAATGTCCTAAACACGGCGCTGACAAAGAAGGCCGCCATCCTGCTTGAATCAGCGGGCTATCTTCCGGCAACGGTGATCTCCGCGATCCTTTATCTTAATTTGTATCGCTATATCCCACTATGGTTCGGATCCCTGAACCGCTTGGCGAGGATAATCAAATTTTCTCCTTTGGGCGGTCTCTTTTACCCTAAAGCGACATATGATTCCGGCGCAAGAGTGTATCTGCAAAGCTTTTTTTACTTCGCGTATAAAAAAGTAACGGGCTCTCTGTTCGGTATGAAGAGGGCGTATAAAAAATGAAAGTGTTATTTATTCAGAATGGCGGGGAAAATATGGGTGTGGATTACATCTCCGCGGTCCTGAAGGGCCTCGGACACGATACATTTCTGGCCTTTGATCCCGCCATCGGAGACAACTTCAGATTCAGGAGCGAGGCCGTAAAGAATATTTTCAGTTATGACGACGCCATTGTGCGGCGTGCGAAGCGGCTTTGTCCTGACTTGATATGCTTTTCGGTCTATTCCGACACTTATCAGTGGGCCAAAAGGCTGGCGGGAAAACTGAAGAAGGAGTGCGCCGCTCCTATACTTTTCGGCGGACATCACTCCACCGCCGCCGGTGAAGAGGTTATAAAAGAAGACAATGTCGATTATGTGTGCGTCGGAGAAGGGGAGCCAGCCATCCCGGAACTGATGGACCGGCTGGCCGGAGGCGGGGAGGCCCCCGCGGCGCCATTTGCGGCTAACATAATATTTAAACACAATGGAGCTCCCGTCTTCCCGCAGGCGGTAAAGTTTGTGGAAGATCTTGATACCCTGCCTTTGCCGGACAAAGGCCTGTTCTACAGGGAACATCCCGCGCTCGTGCGCGATCCTTACTCGGTGGTTACCAGCAGGTCCTGTATATTTGAATGCAGTTACTGCCATAACAGTTATTTAAGCCGGATATACGGGACCTCCCGCCATAAGAAAAGGCGGCGAAGCCCCGCGAACGTTATAAACGAACTTCTCTGGGCGAAAGGTGAATTTAATATCAAAAGAGTCGCGTTTTTCGACGATTTATTCATTCATGACGCCGATTGGCTGGAAAATTTTCTGGCGCAGTATCGGGAAAAGATAGACCTGCCGTTCTTCTGCACAGTTCACAGCCGTTTCCTTACCCCGGAAATGGTCGCGCTCCTTGAAAGGTCCAAATGCGGCAGCGTAAATCTCGGGATCCAGACGATAAACGAACGGGTCAGGACAAAGGTGCTCAACCGTTTTGAAGAGACCGGGCGTATAAAGCAGGGAGTGGAATTATTAGGCCGGACCGGCATATTCGTGTGCACCAATATAATTTTAGGTCTGCCGGAAGAGACTGAGGTTGAGACGCTGGAGACAGTAAAATTCCTGAACGCCTGCAGACCGGATTTTGCGGACTCAAACTGGCTGCGGTACTATCCGAAGACCAGGATCACTGAGTTCGCGGCCGAAACATCCCTGTTGACTCCGGAGCAGGTGTACGGTATCCGGACGGGTGCTCAAAGCCTCCCTTATTCGCTGGGCGGACATACTAAGACTTCGGCCAACGCCAGGATCAGGAACCTTTTATGTCTTGTGAATTTTCTGCCCAGGCGTGTGGTTGAAGAAATAATCGCGCGCAGGCTGTACCGCCGCCTGCCCGCTTTCGATCTCCGTGGTATATGCATTTTATTCAATATTCTATTCCAGAAATATTTCAGAGGAAAAAAATTCCCTTACCCCCACGTTTCTTCCCTTGAACTTTTAAAATTCAACGCGAAGTATGTTTTCAGGCGCGTCAAGGATATGACTTGTGCTTACATCACGCGATAAACTTATTCTTGTAACCGGAGCCACGGGCTTCATCGGCAGGAATCTTGTCAGGGAGCTGTCCGCCAGGGGGACGCGTGTGCGGTGCTTTGTAAGGGCCAGCAGCGATTGCTCCGCGCTGAATGGACTCGGTGTGGAGATCGCCGTGGGCGATCTGCTTGATCCGCCCTCCATCCTGAGGGCTTTGGAGGGGGTGAGCGTTGTTTATCACCTGGCGGCGACCGTAAGGCCGTCGGGATCCATATATTCAAAGGGCGGTTTCGGGCGCCTTTGTTTCCAGACCAATGTTGACGGCGCTATTAACCTGGCCCGGGCATGTCTTGCGAAAAAAGTGGAGCGGCTGGTTCATTACAGCAGTGTGGCTAGCGCGGGGCCTGGCGTGAATATTACAGAAGACTGGGCCTCACCTCCCTATTCCGTTTACGGCAGGAGCAAACTTGACGGCGAGCGGCGGATACTGGATCTCTTTAAGGAATTTGCCCTGCCGGTGAGCGTGATAAGGCCCGGCATGGTCTATGGTCCCTACAGCGGACCCTGGGCGATGCTGTTCAGACTTGTCAATCTGGGCTTTTCCATGGCGATCAAGGGAACGGAGATACGGGTGCCTGTGTGCTATGTCGGTAACCTGATAGAGGCCAGTATTGTTGTTTGCGAAAAAGGGAGATTAGGAGAAGTGTATTTTGTGTCCGATGAAAGCCGGTCTTTCACGGAAACCGTGGAGATGGTCGCGGACGCCCTTGGCAAAAAAAAGACGATCCGCGAGATAGCCGTAAATAAAAGTCTCTTAAGATGGGGCCTTCGCTTCAAGGAAGCGATTGAGGGTATGATAGGCCTGGAGATATTCCCCTTCAGAGTGAACTTCGATTCGGAAATGCTGGCTGCCATGCCGATCATCTGGAGCTGCGACATCTCCAGGCTGATCGGGCTGGGGTACAGCAGGAAATTCACTGCCCGGGAAGGCATAGCTTTAAGCGTGGAATGGTTCCGGGGGAACAGGAGTCTCTAAACCTTTATGTATTTTTCTCTAATCATTTTTATCGTGGTCCTTTACGCCAATTTTGTAGGGCATCCGTTCATGTTCGATCCCGCTTACTCCCTATATCCTGATTCCCTGAATTTCTATTTTTATAACAGCGCTTCCGCGACTCATTTATACGCGAAAGATGTTTTCCTGACCTATGCGCTTCAGGCCCGCCAGCAAAATCCTATAGCCGCGTATTCCGTGGTAGTAGCTCTTTACGCTTTCCTGGCCAAGTATTTCAATATGGTCCTGATATTAAAAAGCGTCTCGATCGCGGCCTCGCTCGGCTGCTGCGCGCTGGTCCACAGAATGGGCCTTATGGTTTACAAAAGGCCCGAAGCCGCAAAATTGCTATGCGCGTTGTTCTGTGTTTACTTTCTCTCCATGGATTCGCTCTATCATGGGCAGCCCCGGACCTTCGGGATCCTGATATTCTGCCTGTTCATGTATTCCCTCTTCGCAAAAAAATTCTACGCCCTGCCGGTTTTTATTGTTTTGGCATGGGCGTTTTATCCGCCGGTCATGCCGATTATCGGCGTCTCATGCGTCTTGGTGTTCTTCTCGTACGGATCAAGCTGGTCGCCAGGCCTGAAACGTTCCTATGTACTGCTGTTCGGGGCGTTCGCGCTGCTGGCTGCCGCCGTCGTTCTGAGCACTTACACAAGCATTGATTTAAGCAGATACCAAACGTACAAGTTTTCCGGATTCCTCGGCCGTGCGACGGTTCTTCCGGATCCGATACGCTTTGTGGCGTATTTTATCCTTAATTTGAACGAACACAGCGAACTTTACAGGTATTCCACGCTCTTCTTTCTGCTGCTCGCCGGCATCTTTCTGGTGCGGGGAAAACCTGGTCCCGTAAAGAATATGCCCGGAGAGATAAAAATAATCCTGTTTGGCGCGGCCGCGGCGTTCATTCTTGTGGCCGGCTTTTCGCTGCCCACGGCCGGAAGACAATTTGTCTTCACCATCCCTTTCGCGCTGACGTTCGTCATCATGGATAATATTTTCGTCTGGACGGACAGCAAACTCAGGACGGCGAGTTATGTTCTGCTGGCGTCTTTCGTGCTGCTGCATCCGCTATACAACGATATTAAGAGTTTTTCAAGATACAAGCCCGTTTATGAATATCTCGACCGGCAGGATCCCCAGGCCCTTATCGCGGGACATCCGGACAGCGAACTGATCTATTCTGTTCCGTTCTTTGCCAAGCGTCCCGTTGTCTCTTTCGAAGAGATGGCTCAATTTCCATTCAATCAACGCGCTATGATGGATATACGGCGCAGATATGAAAATAGCCTGGCTTTTTTCTACGCCGATTCTGCCGTCGTCGCGGAGAAATTTATAGCAGAATATAAGCCGGACTTTATTATCATAGAAAACTCGTTTTATTCAAATGACATGGCCCGCTCCTATACGGAAAGAGGCGGAACGCTGTCCGTTCCGGGGAAACGTTTTTGGCCGGCCTATGCGCTGATACATTGTGATTTCAGCGTAAGAACGGATGACGATGAGATCTGTGTGATTAAAATTAAAACGGGTCTGTCGAGGGCGGACGCGGTGCCTGGCCGGTCGGCTCGTCCGCTGCAGGCGCGGGAACATTAAAGCTTTAATTATTTGCCGGCTTGCCGGCGTATGAGCGGCCCGATCTTAACCAGCAGAGACAGTGGCAGGTGACGCAACAGAAGCCTGGCCGGGGCGAAGCGCTTCTGCTCCGGGTCCATTTCCAGATTTGCCCCCGCGCGATATTGCCTGAAATAATACTTTATAGGAAATTCTTTCCCACCCCACTTTTGCTTGTGCTCATGGACGCCTGAACCCGGGCGCGTTCGCATAAAGTCGTACGCGCGCAAATTGGTGCCGCAGGCGGAGCGTATGGTTTCGTCGAAAAGGCGTATCTTGGTAAAGAATTCTTCAAATTCCGGGCTCCCGGCGTTGATGTCCGCGAAACGGACGCCGTTATGCTCCAGAGTGAACAGCATGGCCGCCGGGCACCCGTTCACGCGGGCTATGAACAACCGCCCAAGCCCTTCTCTCAGAAGATGCTTAAAATATAGAACCGGGAGCGGCGGGGAACCGAATTCGCGCATCTGCCTCGCGTAAATGCCATATATGTCAGCCATCTCTTCCGGCTCGCGGGTTTCCGCAACGGAGACACGCTTGTCGGCTTTCTTTAGATTTTTAATGAGATTTGTCTGGAAGCGGTCGCGAAGATCTGCGTAAGGCGACGAGGTGTCAAGCACAAAACGGGTGTAAGGCGAGGCGCAAATAAATCTTTCATCACTCTCCATGTCCGGGAAAAGAATTTCCATTCCCCGCAGTTCCGCGTAGTCAGCCCCCAGATCCCCGGCGTCTTTATCCAGAACTTCCGTAACGGCGTCCCTTACCACCTTCATGCTTTGCGCGTCCGGAGTTTCGCCGGGCTTGAACCAGAGCGCTCCTTCATCCGAGAAAGGCATCGAGACGAGTCTTGTGCCGAATACGGGGGAGCGGACCACGGCGTACATGAACCCGCCTATGCGTTTAGAATCCTGCCTGATGGAAAAAGCTTTTACCTCGTAACCGAAAATCTTCCGGCAGAGGCTGATCCACGCGGGGCTGCAGCAGTACGGGACCGCCTCATCCCTTTCGGGAACGGTGGAGTTAAGGTTTTCGGATACGAGGCTTATCATAGCGCGGGCGAAAATAGTTTCTGCCATAAACTCTTAAACTTGAGCTTCATAAAATAGCGGTACCTGCGCAGAAACTGACCGGTATTAAAATCATAGGCCGGTTTTTTTAAGAGACGGACCAGTATTCTGAGGAGTATATTTCCCGGCACGAGCTTCATCAAGAAAGCGCTCCCAGCCAGGCCTTTTCTCAGGACTGCGGGGAGAAGCGGCAGCATAAGGAACAGCGTGAAAAATCTGTCGAGTTCCGGTTGTGTTCCCGTGGGGCGGCTGATGATCCCTGACGGCCCTTCCCCGGCGTCTATCGCAGCCAGTTCGTCAGGTTTTAAGACACCTTCCTGCGCGGCTTTTATTGTCAATTCCGTGCCGGGATAATATTTAAGAAAAAACACTTCATTCTGGTCCGGAGTGTGTTCCGCGTAAAAATCGGTCAGGTTCAGCAGGTCTTTCTGCGTGTCTCCCGGCAAACCTAAAATAGAATCACATACCGTGTACACGCCTTCACGCCGGAGCATATCTATGGCGGCGGCTATTTTTTTATTGGAAGAGGGCCGCTTAAGCGTTTCAAGACGGCGGCCTCCGTCGAAAGTCTGAACGCCGAGTTGGACCTTGAAGCACCCGGCTTCTTTGAGAAGCCCGGCGGTTTTAGCGTCCAGAAGGTCGGGATAAATAAAGCAGGAGAACGGCAGGCCTATCTCAGTCTTATAGCGCGGGAGAAAAGTTTCAAGCCAGGCCGTGTCCCGGTTGAAGACCTCATCGGAGAAATGGATGAACCCGGGCCGCCATTTTTCCTTTGCGCGGGTCAGTTCCCTGAGTACGTGGCCTGGACTTCTGCTCCTGGCGTATTTTCTCCCGCCGTAAAGACGCGCGTAAATATTATTGGCGCAATAGGCGCAGGCGAAGGGGCAACCCCGGGAGGCCGAGATCAGGTATCCGCCCCTGAAAAAAGGATAACGCGAATAAAAAATATCCTTGTCGGCGAATTCAAGCGTGTCCAGGTCGAGCGGCGGGGCGATCTCGCCCTTTATCAGTGTTCCGTCCCTCTTCGACCATATATTGGCTATGGGTGCCGGATCTTTCGCGTCCAGAGCCAGGGCCAGGGCCGGCAGGGCGCGGTCGCCCTCGCCTACGCAGATATAATCCACGCAGCTTTGTGAGATTACTTTTTCAGGGACGCTGGTTGGGTGTATCCCGCCGAAGGCCACGGGTACGCCAAGTTCTTTTTTAGCGGCTTCGGCCCAGCTCAGGGCCCAGCGGTAATTGTCGGTGAAAACCGAAAAGCAAAGGAGATCGGGCTTTTCAGCTTTCAGCAGGGCCATGGTTTCGTTCGTAAGGTCGAAAAACCGCGCGGGGCCTTTCAGCCGCCAGAAACCGCTTTCATCGAACAGGCACGGGTCTATGACCAGGCTGGTTTCGATACCGGCTTTTTTGAGGGCCGCCGAAAGAGCCTCTACGCCGAGGCTTTCATAGCCGTTGTGCAGGAAAGTGACTTTCATTCTTTTTTGCTTAGAACGCGCTTAGCCGTGGCCGCGGCGCTCTGAAGACATTCTTCCATGTCCAGGTAAGCGTGTCCGCCGGTTCTGCCGCAGAGTTCCAGGTTGCGGTATCCGGCGAGCGCGGTTTTAAGATTTTCAAGTGGGGCTTCGAAACCGGCGTAAAGCAGCGGGTAGGCGTGGGGAAGTCTTACCGCGGTAAAATCCATAGTCTCAAAGGCGCCGAAAAGTTTCATCGCCCTGAGGGAGCGTTCGGTTTCTTTAAGCAGATCGGCGTCCGTCATCCGCCAGGTTTTGTCCCCTTCGTCGCAGAAGATCTCGAAGGTTGCAGGCATGGCTCCGCCGGCGCCGGCCATGGAAGGGCTCCAGTTGGAAAGTTCGCAAGCGCGGGAAAAGAACGTTTCTTTTTCCGGGAAATAGATCCAATGGTCCTCTAGCGGGACGGGGCGTTTCATGGATGCGAACAATACGATCAGCGAACGGTATTTTACGCCCGCGTGTGAAGCGGGGAGGCCTGGGGCGTCCTTGAACAGGGACGCAAGTCCCGTGAGCGGTATGGTGGAGATGACATGCCGGCAGGAGGCACGGCGTTCTTTTCCATCCTGCGCGAATACCACCGAGTTTATCTTCCCTCCGCCGGTTCCAAATTCAAGAGGGACGGAGCTGGTGAGCAGTGTTCCTGCGGGAAGCTTTTTCTGCAGGGCGGAACAGAGCCCGCCTATGCCCTCGCGGGGATAAAGGAAATCCAGGACGTTCTCTTTTGAGGTGCTTTTCAGTGAAAACATCTCAAAGAAAAGCTTTTTAAGATTCATGGGACCGATGCGTCTTTCCGCCCAAGTAGCGGAGATGCTGTCGGTGGGCAGGCCCCAGACTTTAAGCGTGTAATCCCTGAAATAAGCGTCGTGTATGCCCGGGCCGAAGCGGGCGTGGAGCCAATCCTTCAGAGACCCGTCCGGAGGTTTTGGTCCGGTTCGGCGCAGGCGCTTAATCAAAGCCGGGGCCGCGTATAGGAGGCCGTTTAAAAGCGTCGGCGGGTAACGAAGGAACCGGCCGCCCACAAAAGTGCTGCTCCTGCGCTTCAGCCTGAGCAGGGGTTCCGGTTTAAGGAGATTTTCCACGCTGGCGGCCAGGGTCGCGTCTTTGAAGTAAAGGCGGTGTCCGCCCAGATCGAATTTAAAGTTTTTATAAGAGACGGTGCTGGCTAGTCCGCCGGCAGAGTGCTCCTTCTCAAGCAGGAGGACCCGCCGGCCGGCGGCTGAAAGGGCTTCGGCGGCGGCCAGACCGCTCAAGCCGGCGCCAAGTATTACGATGTCGGTCTCTATATTCATGACGGCTTTTCCGGGTCTGGCATGGGCGGCAGATGAACTCCTTAAAAACGGCTTACCTGGGGATCCTGCGTTTACGCTGGAGGGGCGCAGGTGTTCTGAGCATTATTGCTTTTCAGGGACATGGTATTCCGGGAATGCTATTTTCAGCATATATCTCTCGTGTCTGCGATTGCCTTTTGCAAGTTCCAACCCCTTGTTCAGGATCAAGAATATATCTTCAGGGGCGGGGTTATCGGATAATTTGATCCCCGATCTTTTTTTAATAACATTTATAAAGTCCGCGTCTATTTTATTGAAGTCGTTCGCCATTCCCCTATAATTCCCGGTCCGGTATCTTATAAGTGCCCGATTAAAATAGGCCCAAAAATGATCCGGATTTTTTCCTATAATAAAATCAAGATCTTTAAGCGCAAGCTTGAAATCCCCTAAAACCCTGTAAACCTCGCCTCGCCAGGTACGCGCCTCCAGATCATATGGCGCCAGTTTCACGGCTTTATGTAAATCATTTAACGCCTTTTTATACATTCCTGATTTGAAATAGGCCGCTCCTCTCCAGGCATACGCGATATCGTTCGCTCGGTTGACCGCGGCATTGAGTTCATTTATCGCTTCTGCATATTGACCATCGAAAAGATAACACTCGCCTTTCCAGGCTTTCACGCTGGATCTTTTTGCGGATTCAGATCTGTAAACGCGGTCGAATAACTGAAATGCCTCACGTTTTTTCCCGATGCATAATAAAACTTCCGCCATAGTACAACCCAACAGCCAATCTTTCGGCCGGATTTTCCCGATCAGTTTTAAACAGCTCAACGATCCCGCATAATTCCCGCAGAAAAGTTCGCGGATCGCCAAATTGTATTTCATCCAGGCGTATTTCCCGGTAAACCGGGCGCTGCGGGTCTTTAATTCTTCCAAACCCATAGCATGATCGAATGACGTCCGGTAAAATATTTTCCAGATCTTTAATCCCGGCGGAGTTTTGAGCTTCTTGATCAAAACGAGTTGTTCTTTAATGAATTTTTCGGACAGTGAACCCACGAAAGGATCGCAAAGTTCATCAATTGCAACCGAGTCCGAGGACATTGTTTTTTCAGCCGCCGCAAAAGCTTCGTTATATCTGCCCAGGGCGCAATATGCCCTGAAATGCCGGGCATCACGATCTTTGTCCCCGGATATTTCGCAAAATTTAAAAAAACTGGCCTTCATTTTTTTCTCTTCGCCCATCGTTCTGTAATACAGGCCTAGATCATGGTGCTTCTCAGCCAGTTCGTTTTTTTTTCTTATCTTATCGCGTAAGGGCCCGGCATTATGGGGGCCGTGATCTTCGGCGGACAAGGTTTTTGTGTTTCGCGCGTCTGGCATGGGATGCGTGTCGCACGGTTCAATTTGAAGGCAGTTGCCTATAACTTGCAGGGCCTTTTTCACGTCCTTAAGTTTCATCAGGACTTCTATCAGGGTGTAGTAAGCTTCGATGAAATTGGGCGATAGTTCGATAGATGTTTCTAAAACTTCGGCAGCTTCTTTTAATCTGCCTCTTTTTGTAAATATTTTCCCCAGGATCAGATAAGTATGAGAGATCCTTGGATTAAGTTCAATTGCATGTTTCACGGATGTTTCAGCTTTGGAAATCAGTCCCTGTTTTTGGTATGCCTCGGACAAATTGATCCAGCCCTGTATAAAAGTCGGGTCCGATTCAACGGCTTTCTTGTAGAAGAGAACAGCCCTTTTAACATTGCCTGCCTGATATAGCGCGTCACCGCGATCCAAATATTTTTTGGGGTTATTAAAAAGCCGCTTGGTGGATGCCACAGCTGGTTTGCTTATGTTTCTGTGCTTTGTGTGCGGGGGGTTTTTTATCATTTTCCCACTTGTGTGCGGCGGCCGGGATAGTCCGGATCCGGCCTGGGCTGTTCACAAGCCATGATGGCCGTTCCAGAAAAATGTGGTCATCAACCCGGGTGCGCCGTCCATCTTGATTTTAACATTTTCGGCAATAAATCTGCCAACAAGAACATCAACAAACAAAATCTTCCGCACGATCCAGGGGTTTGATCTGGCGCCGAAGCTATTTTGGGGGACTTGCCGGATATTTAATTGCCGATTCCGTGCTCATTTTTAGCAGGTTTTTTATCACATCGCCGTACGGAAGAAAAAACATAGCGTGGATAAAGAACGCCTTTGGCTCTCTGGGAAGCAGGGTCAGGCCCTTTTTGCAAACGCTTATCCCTCGAAGCGCTTTCAACAGGATGACCGCCTCAGGAAAAGCATTTTCAGGCATGATCCCAAAAAAATTATGGAATTTTCCCCGGTGGATTGTCCGTCCTCTGCTTAACTCCTGAAGAGCGAAATATGCCATCTCATGGCGCCTGTCAGTCTCAAACCCGGAATACCGATTGCGACCGGGAGCGGAGACAAGAGGTGTGCTATGATAATGGAGAGTGCCGGAAATACAGGAATTTGAATGGTGTCCTAATCCGAATATTGATGCGCGGCGGTTCGGCACTGCGAATTGGTATTCCACAGTCCGTTTCCCCGACAACCGCGAATTGGTAAAAATGATTCCATCCGCGTTTCTGCTATCCAACACATCAGAACTATCCGAGCTGTAGAAGCCGCTCCGTGCGGCCAGCGCGGCAATCTCGCGCAAGCGACCTTTGTGCAAGCGGATAGCCGAATGAAAGAGATTCAGGTCGCCGCGAAAACATTTATTAAGATACCATGGCGTCTCCCGGCAAGGATACATTAATATACTTCGGGGCAAAAAACTGAGCGCCTTGCGGAAAGACTCAACAAGGCTGTTTCCGTTCTTATCGTTCGGCAGGCCGAGCATAATGTCCAGGTTTATATCACGAAAACCGGCTGCCTTGGCCCACTTTACGGCATCCTCTGCCATTTTTTCAGTCTGACCAATCCTGCTGACAGCGCTCAAAACATCCCTATTTAAAGACTGCACGCCGAAACTGATGCGGTTGAAGCCGGCAGCCGCGATGATCCTCAATTTCCCAAGGGTCGTAGAAGACGGGGTGAGCTCGAAGGACCTTTCACCTATTCTGGAATACCGCACATTTTTTTTAAGACCGGAGCATATCTGCCGCAACTGGGCCTCACTGAAAAGACTTGGGGTCCCTCCACCAAAATAGATGGTGTCGAAAACTATATTTTTAAACACCTCAGAATAATATTCAAGAGAAGCCAGCAAGTCGTTCTTATATTTCTCTAAAAGAGCCGGCGTCCCCACTCCATGGAAGTAAATGCAATATGCGCAGCGCGACCTGCAATAAGGAGTTCCTATGTATAGCTGCACCAGGTGCTTTTCCTTGGAACGTTTCAGAAAATCGGCGTAGGCGAGCCAATGCTCCCTTATCTCCGAAGCAGAGAAAGGCGCTGGTTTGACCGCGAGATGGAAACTGACAAGATCCGTTGGAAAAAAATTATGCTGATAATCGCGCTTCGTCAATGCAAAATCCACAAATTTATTGAACACCTTTAACCGATTTCTGGCAATTTTTGATATTCCCTCGGCACTGTTCATAACGGTAGCAATATATCATATTTGTGCGAAATGAAAACATCCAGCAAAAGCGAAATGGTTTGCGGGGGAGGGGGCGGTCTTCTGGGGAAAGTTTGCTAAAATTAGGGTGGCTTTTAATTTATGCCCGACATACCATTCTGGAATAAGTGCGATAACCGCTGCCTGATGTGCGCCAACGAGCCGTCGTTCGCGCGCGCCCCGTCCGGCCGATACCTCCTGAAAGCGCAGATAAAAAGGTTTGAATCGTACCTGGACGGCTTTTCCGGGGCATACGCCAAGAACGCCGATAACAGGGCCGCCCTTAACCTGACAGGCGGCGAACCGACCCTTCACCCCGATTTCTTAAAGCTGCTGACCTATTTCAGAAAGAGAACAGCCGGCGCGGAGCTGTCGCTTTTGTCGAACGGCCGGCGTTTCGCGGACGCGGCTTTCGCCGGCGCCGCCCTCAGGGCCGCGGGAGCCCCGTTCTCCGTGGCCGTGGCCCTGCACGGCTCTACGCCCGCCGGACATGACGCTGTTACCGGAGTCAGCGGGAGTTTCGCGGCCTCACTCGCCGGTTTGCGCAACATCTTCGCAAACAAAGGCCCCGGCCAGACTCTGGAAATACGCCTGGTCCTCCACAGGCGCAATATCAAAGATCTTAGAGATACGCTCTCGCTGCTGCTGCGCGAATTTTACTGCTTTAAGGAATGGCGCGTAGTGGCGCTGCACTATGAGCTGGAGGGACGCGCGATCAGAAACTCCAAATCGCTGTCGCTGCGGCTCAATGCATCCGCTTCGGTCATAAATTCCTGCGCCGGGTTGATACGGAGATTTAAAGATTTCAGGCTCTATCACTATCCGTTGTGCCTGCTGAAAAAAGAGCTTCGCCCTTTGGCCTGGGTGACACTGCCGCCCGAAGACCGGGTATATCCCGGGGTCTGCGCCACCTGCGCCTCGCGCGCCGGATGTGTCGGCCTTATGGCTCCTTACTACGAGCGCTTCGGTCCGGACGGACTTCACCCGCTTAGAAAATCGTGAGCGCTTTTATATTATAATAGTCATTGTATGATGGTGAGCCCCAATAATAGTTATCCAATGCGTCTTTTCCTTCTGCTGCTGATGCCACTGACTCTTCTGATCGGCTGCGGCGGGGGATCTGCCGCTCTGCGCTTAAAACCTGACATTTATCCGGATTATGCTACGCTCAGTGCCGCTAACGTTGAGGGCAGGGATTTTTCCAGGGAAATATATGATCGCAAGTCTCAGGTGGCCATTTTTGCCATACACGGCGGGGATATAGAGCGTTCCACCTCCCGGCTGGCCCGGGCTATAGCCGGTTCCGATTTCAACCTTTACATTTTTAACGGCTGGCTGGGAGAAGACGGCCGGAAGCTGCACGTGACCGCCACCCATTTTGACGACCCCGCGGCCATCGCCGTTTCCACCGCGGCCCTTTTCGGCTTGTCGATACACGCCCAGACTGACCTCGGGGAATGGGTTTGCGTGGGCGGCGCCAACGCACAGGCCGTCCGCGAGATAGCGTCGGGCCTGCTGTCGGCCGGTTTTGAGGCGGAAGCTCCCTGCGTGCGTCTGCCCGGCACCAGTCTGAAGAATATCGTAAACCGGCCGGAGAAAGGCGGGGTACAGCTGGAATTGACGCTCAAACTGCTTGAGCGGCTTGAAAATTCTCCCGAGGACAGAATAAAATTCGTCAACAGTATTCGCAGTTCCATCTCGGTGGTGTTAAATAAGTTTAAGGCCGGCCAGAATTGATTGGCGCGCGTGAATTATAAAAAGGCGGGTAAAATACATGAAAAGAATCAGAATTTTTGCTTTCGGCGGCAATGAAGTGTCCCCGGTAGGGATGAAGGACCCTGTGACCGGTAAATCCATCAACCCCGATATAGCCATGCAGTGGCAGCGCACAGCGGAAACCTCTAAATTGGTGGCGGATATTTTTGAAAAATATCCCGACGACAGTTACGTTATGACGCACGGCAACGGCCCGCAGGTCGGAAATGTTCTGATGCGCGCGGAACTCTGCCGCGAGACGTTGCCGCCTCTACCGCTGGATGTTTGCGTGGCGGACACGCAGGGCGCCATGGCGTATATGATAGGCGAACTTAACAATGAACTGAATATCCGCGGCCTGGACAACATCGTTACGGGGATCGTTACCCAGGTTGTGGTGGACAAAGATGACCCCGATTTTAAGAGCCCCTCCAAATATATCGGTCCCTCTTATTCAAAGGAAGAGGCCGATTCTCGGACACGCGAGAACGGATGGGCGATGAAGCTTTATAAAAAAGACGAAAAAGGCGCCGAGATATGGCGCCGCGTGGTTCCCTCACCCGTCCCTTCCGATATCGTGGAAATAGACGCGATAGAGGCGCTGCTTGCCAGAGGTATAGTTCCGGTTACCGTCGGAGGCGGCGGCATACCGGTGCGCGAAGTTACCCCGGAGATAAAAGACGGCAAAGAAGTTTATTCCTGCAATTACGGAGTTAATTTCTCAAGAAAGCACGAGTCCGGCAAAAAGACGCTCAAAATGTACACCGGAGTGGAAGCCGTGATAGATAAAGACCTGGCTTCCGCGCTTCTCGGCAACATGCTTTTAAAACGGGCGAAAGCGCGCGGAGAGGATGTTGAGGTCAGCCTCACTATCTTCACCGGAGAAGACGGCGCCAAACTTAATTACCAGCAGCCGGATCAGGTAAACCTGCGCAAGCTTACGCTTAAAGAGCTGGAAGAGATATATAACCGAAAGCCCTGCCCGTTCCCCGCGGGGAGCATGGGACCTAAAGTGAAGGCGGTCATAGAGTTTCTTAAGGGCGGCGGCCAGGTGGCTTATATCACCAAGACGGAATTATTTGACGAAACCCTGAAAGGTGTGGCGGGGACGACAGTAGTGAAGTAAATTTATTATCCAAGGATGTTATGAAGAAGATAAAGACTTTGCAGTGCATTAATTGCGGCAGAGACCACAAGCTTGCCGACGTCAAATATACCTGCGCCTCATGCGGCGGCAACCTGCAGGTTATCTACGACTACAACCTGATTAAAAAGCGCCTCAATTACGAAGTGCTTAAGGACAACCATGACAGGACGATGTGGCGCTATATGGATATTCTGCCGCTAGCCGGTTTCAAAATGATCCCGCCGGTGCAGGTGGGCTGGACGCCGCTTTACCGGGCCGACAGGCTCGGCTCCGGGGTCGGAGTGCCGAACCTTTATATAAAGGACGACGGGCGCAACCCGAGCGCTTCTTTCAAAGACAGGGCCAGCGCCGTGGTTATAGCAAGGGCGCGTGAACTTAAGGAAAAAGTTATAACCTGCGCCTCCACCGGCAACGCGGCCTCTTCGCTGGCCTGTCTGACCGGCAGTCTGGACATGAGGACCGTTATTTTTGTGCCTGAAACCGCCCCTGCCCCCAAGGTCGCCCAGCTGCTCGTGTTCGGTGCCGCCGTCATTATGGTCAAGGGGACCTATGACGACGCCTTCGACCTGTGTCTTAAGGCTACGGCCGAATACGGTTGGTACAACCGCAGCACGGGGGTCAACCCCTTTACCCGCGAAGGCAAGAAGACCTGCGCTTTTGAAATCTGCGAGCAGATGAAGTGGGAAACCCCGGACAAGGTGTTCGTTTCCGTTGGCGACGGCAATATTATAAGCGGCATGTGGAAAGGTTTTGTGGAATTCCACCGGCTGGGGATTATAGAGAAACTGCCGCAGATGATCGCCGTCCAGGCCGAGAAATCAGACGCCGTTAAAAGGGCTTTTGAAGCCGGCGGAGAGATGCAGCCGGTTTCAGGAGAGACCATCGCCGACAGCATCGCCGTGAGTATGCCGCGCGACGGCATGGCGGCCGTTATGGCCATCCGCGACTCTCAAGGGTTCGCTATCTCCGTCACAGACGCAGAAATCCTGGCCGCTATTCCTGAAGTCGCCAGAGGTTCTAATGTTTTTGCCGAACCCGCGGCCGCCGCCACCTACGCCGGTCTTAAGAAGGCCGTGGCTGAAGGAAAAGTAAAAGAGAACGAATCGGTGGTGCTGCTGATAAGCGGCAATGGTCTTAAAGATATCGCGAGCGCCATGAAATCGGCCGGCCAGCCTTTTGTGATCAAGGCGGACATGGCGGAGCTCAGGAAACTTGTTTCGGATAATAAGTTAGCGTAGATCGCCGGCTTCGTCACTATATGCGATTATTAACCCCGTTTTCTTCCGACCTTGCCGTTTCTGAAATAGGCGGGAAAGCCGCCGGCCTGCGTGCGCTCGGAGCCGCGGGTTTTAAAATACCTGATTGCCGCGTTATCACCGTTAAAACAGCGCGCGGCATTTTCCGTAGGACGGGGAAGTATTTTGTTCCGGTTTCCGGGCGTGGCGCTGCACTGCAGGCTGAAGCGTCCGCGCTTTGGCCCGGATTGAAACTTATAGCCCGCAGCTCGGCCCGATTGGAGGACATGCCAGGTTCTTCCGCCTCGGGTATATATGGGTCCTTCTCGGCCCGGGACGCCGGAGCTCTCCCTGACGCCGTTTTATCCTGTCTCTCGTCTTCGCTTGGGGAGCGGGCAAAGGCTTATTCCCGCGCGCGCCAAACGGGAAGCGGGTCGCGGCCGGGCATGGCCGTGCTTGTTCACCCGTACCTGGAGGCGGAATTCGGCGGAGTATGTGTGGTGTACCGCGAAAGACGCGCGATAATAGAGCTTTCCAGGCTCGGCCCGGAGGGAGTCACTTCAGGCCGCGATGTGACGTGGCGCGGCTTTTATGATTTCAACTCCAACAAGTGGAGCGGCTCGGCGGATAACCCCCATATTAAAAAGCTTATGCTTCTGGCGCTTAATACAGCGCTGCGAGTTCAGCGGGATGTTGTCAGGCATAAAAACATCGCCGTGGAATTCATTTGCGGCAGGGATGGGGTAACGGTTCTGCAGGCGCGGTCCCTGTCCGCTCCTAACATCGGTGGTGGGCCTGTGGATATGGCCAGGATCTACCTGAAGATTTCCCGCCTGATGAAGGGTCTGGGCCTTGCCGGAGGCGACTGGAGCTTATGCGAGACTTCCGACCCGCTGGCCTTCAACTACCTCGGTTTACGGCGGCCTCTGGCTGACAGAATTGAACATTTCTGCGTTGTGCTGCGGGATGGCGGGATAAGCCTGTCAAAGCGCAACGGATGGATAGGGATACGCGGAGGACATTCAGGAGCACAGGGCGATGTTTTTCCTCCTCCGGGCGATCTGCGTTGCGCCAGGCTCCTTTCAGCGGCTGCAAAAGAAAATCTCCTGTTTATCTTCCGCCGGGCCGTAAAAAATACCGGACCGGTGAAGCATGAGCGTTTTAAAGTTGACGGAGTCTCTTTCTCTATGCCGTTCTCCTGCCCGAAGCCGGGCTTTAGCCTGGCGGAGGGACGGTTCCTGCGTCTCAGGCTTGACGCGGAGTCCGCGCGGCTAATGCTGTCAAGGCTGTCGGAGGAGGCGGAAAACCTCAGGCGCATAGTGCCGGTGTTGGGAAGCGGGGTGTATGAAAAGCGCTTAAAATCAGCCGTAAAAGCCAGGCTGGTAATAATAGTTAAGGAGCGCAAAACCGCGTTGTCCGTGTTCCGTTCAATGGCCCCGGCCGGCGGGGTGGCGGGGCTCCCTCTCTTCCCCGCGGATGGCTTTGTCAGCGGTCCGCTGGTTTTTGACCGGGACATCCTGAAAACCAATCTTAAGCGGTTCATTTACGCCGCTCCTGATTTTGAACCGAGTTTCGTTTCCTACGCGCGGCGCATATCGGCCGTGGTAGTGTCGCGCGGCGCCCTGGGGTCGCACGCCGCTGCGCTTTGCGCCGAATTTGACATACCGCTCATCGTAGAGGCGCGCAATCTTAAGCAGCTGGCCACCGGGGATAAGGTATCGATAAATTTGAGGACCGGCTTTGTAGAGAAGATAGGATCCCGCGCTGCCGCTTAGGGGAAACAGTTTTGAAAATAAAAAAGCCGGCTTATTTAAGCCGGCTTTTTTTATGATGGTATTTAGAGCGGGAGTACAATGGTGAAGGCCGAACCCTTCTGGAGCTGGGATTTGGCGTATACGCTGCCATGGTGAGCCTCAGCCACTTTTTTAACCAGGGCGAGACCCAAACCCCATCCTTCCACCTGGCCGGTGAACGCGGCTTCCACCTGGTAGAATTTGTTGAAAATATTAGAGATCTCTTCCCCGGGGATGCCGGGGCCGTTATCTCCCACCGATATCATGGCGTGACCATCTTTAGCCTGGACCGACAGGATGACAAGCTTGTCCGCGCTCTGGTTGAACTTCACCGCGTTATCTATCAAGTTGTTTAAAGCGTTTCTGATCATGCTTTTATCGGCAGTTATAGTTATAGGCTCCGGCACGGCTATTTTGAAAGTCAGGCCCGGAGTGTCTTTGAACCGTGTCTTCATCTGCTCAATAATTTCGTTGAAGATCTCGCCGATATCAAAGCTGGTCTTGTTCATGCCGGATTCTTCTATGCTGTCTATTGTGACGAAATCCAGCAGGCTTTCCACCAAGCCGGTGAGCTTTGCGCCCTGCGTCATGATGGTCGCGGATGACTTTTTTACTATATCCGGCAGATTTCCGGAGGCGGCCTCTTCGTTAAGGATCTGCGAATACCCGTTGATGCAGGCCAGCGGCGTCTTGAATTTATGCGAGATAAGCGACAGGAAATTCCTCGCCATGCACTCTTCCAGTTTCTGGGCCGTGATGTCCGACAGGATCCAGAGGCGTCCCTCGATCAAAGGGTTTCCATCCCGGTCTTCCTTGAAAAGTTTTATGGCGGAACCATCCAGATAGAACTTCTTAGGCTTCTCGCGCATGACCTCAAAGCGCGCGATGGTGGTGTCCGATTTAACCACGTCGTCTATAGCCGGCTTGACGGAGAAATTCTCCATAGCCTGGAAAATGTTGGTGAATTTATACTTTTCGTATTCCAGATAGAGCTTGGCGGAATTATTGAGAATTATTATCTCGCCGTCCTGGGTAGTCAGGACCGCGCCTTCCTTGATGCGTTTAAAGACTATCTCAAGCTTGCGCTTCTCTTCCTTTACGGAGGTGAAAAGCCTGGAATTCTCTATGGCTATAGCCGCCTGGGACGCGAACGCTTCAAAATTATTCTTGTCAACTTCCACAAAATCGCCGTCAGTCTTGTTGATAGCCTGAACGACGCCGATAACCTTGCCTTTAATGATCATGGGACAGGTTAGCAGTGCGCGCGTGACAAAACCGCTTCTGTTGTCTACTTTTTGGGTGTGGCGCGGGTCATTCGCCACGTCGTTGATGATGAGTGAGCGGCCTTCCTTTGCGCAGGTTCCGGCTATGCCTTCGCCTATTTTAAAGCGCATCTTCTGCACGTCTTCAGGGAGGCCCAGGGCCACGTCGAAATAAAGTTCCTGCGTCTTTTCATCCAGCAGGTAAAGGGAGGATCTTTCCGCGCCAACTACGCGGGAGGCCAGGCGCATGATGGTAAGCAGAAGCTCGGAGATGTCCAATTTGGAGGACAGCAGCCGGGAAACGATCACCAGCATCTCAAGGCTTTCTTGTGACTGCATTATCATAAGCGTGCGGTTTCTAAGCGTTTAAAAAAATACCTGAAATAAAAGTTTATAATAATTTTTACCGGCTTCGCTATTCATTTTATAAAAATTATAGGCGAAGTCCAGAGTGGTTTTGTCGTTTAGTTTCATTTTCAGGCCGCCCAGAAGCGAATTTGCATCATCCGCGCCCCTGAAAGATATTCTACTAAATCCGGCGTAAAGATAACTATCAAAGTCGGGAGCCATGTTTCTTGCCACCTGCGCGGTAGCCACCCATTCCGGCAGCGCGGTCACCTGTCTGAAAGTCCCCATATAGGCCAGGTCGCCGTGATCCAGGACGGGGTTTACCAGATTTCCATTTCTGGCTTTTTCAGGTTTCGGGAACCCGGCGGCCGAGGCCAGGAAGAAGAACTGGTTGTAAAAACATTTTTCCACTTGCGCCTCGAAGGCGGTTTCGGAGAAGGTTTCGCGCTCCGGGCCGGTCTTTAGCGCGAGTCGGGTTTTTTGACGCGCCGCGGCGGCTGAGAGTGTCAGGTGAACATAGCTATTCTCATCGTCTTCGTTGATCGGTATCAGCGCGTAAACTTTGGCGCCGCGCGCGCTGGATCTGATCTCTGATGAAGCCGGATAAAGGAAAGGAGTTGCGGAGAGGACGAGTTTGCTTGTGGAATACATCACCGGCAGACGGAGAGCATAGGCCTTGTCTCGGTAAAAACCGTCGTCTTTATAAAAAGACGCGTTAAGGCCGCTCATTACCCTTGGGGTGATCTTGGAGAAAAGCGTCAGGGATTCTTTCCGGAAGTTATTCGAGCCGAAGGCGTAATCGTTTTCAACCCACCAGGCGGCGTGGGATACCGCGCTCAGCCAGAGAACAGCCGCGAGCGCGCAAAGGATTTTTGTCATATTTATAATTATATTATATATCCCGACACTTTTAAACCTTGACCCGCTTAAAGCTAATTCCGGCGCGGCGCGGTTTTTACGGGATCTATTTTATATAATAGGCTCTGCCCCGCTTATGAAGATATTAATGATGAATTTTTTGGAATCCCCGGAAAACCTGCACTTCGAGCAGGCGTTCATCCGCGCGCTAAAGGGCGGAGAAAGCGTAAGCCTGGATATAGTCCACGACTTTCAGTTTCCTTGTCCTTTTATTGAGAAATTGCCTCCTCCGCGCGGCCGCCGCATAAAATACTCAAATCCGGCTGAGCTTAAGCGTGAGCTGCGGAGTTCCTATGACATGCTGGTGCTTCTGGATTTTCCGAAGCGGAAGGCCTGCGCGGATCCGTTTTTGCGGCTGCTCCGCAGCCCTGCCTGCGCTAAAAAAATATTCATAGCTAACCATCTGTTCCCGATGCCGGGGCACAATTCCACCGCGGATATAGCGGGGAAACTTGGACTTTTGAGCGTTCTGGATCAGGCATTTATACTTGAATTTGATGATCCCGACCTTTGGTGCGGGCTGGGGCTTAAGGCTGACCGGATCCTTAGGCGAGGTTACGCCGTGGACTGTCTTTATTACAGTCCGGCCGGGTTGAAAGAAGCTGCGAAATTGTGCGATCATGCCGTGCCCGGAAGCAGCGTGTTTTCCGCCGGTTCGACCGGCAGGGATTTCTCCGTGCTCGCCAGGGCCGTCAAGAACGCCGGACTCACGCTTAATGTATTTTCTGACGCTGAGATCCCGCCTTTTAAGGCGGACCTGCGCGGCCTTGCATCAGTGTTTCCGTTGAGTAAAAATCTGCATAATCTGCGGCAGGCGGTGCGGGAAGCCAGGGCAGTAGTTATACCGATAGCCGACGGACATGTCAACGAGGCCGCGGGGAACTCCATCGCGTTCATCTCTATGGCGTGCGGCAAGCCGGTCATAGTTAAAAGGACTCCGTATATGGAGCGCTTTATAAAAGACGGAGAAAACGGATTTTTTTACGGAAGCCTGTCGGCCTCTAATCTTTTGCGCCAGCTTAAGCGGGTTCTTTCTCTGGATCCGGCGGCCTTACGCCGTCTTGGGGAGGAGGCCCGGGCCGCGGTCCTTGCAAAAGCTTCGCTTGACGCGTTCGCTGCGGCCTTTGCCGCTAAATTCATTTTAAAAAAATAATTTGTTAGAATTTGGGAGTCGGTCTTTTTAAAAACATTTAGAATTATGTCCGGAGGCAGTTAATGTCCAACTTTATCGGCCGCAACAGAGAAGCGAGACAAACTTATGGTTTTGACGATGTGGCGCTGGTGCCGGGCAATATCGGGGTTGACCCCGACGACACTGACATCTCTTTCAGCATAGGGGATTTGAAATTAAAAACGCCTTTCCTCGCTTCCGCCATGGATGGCGTGGTCAACACCCGGTTCGCCACAGCCATGAACAAGCTTGGCGGGCTGGCTGTGCTGAACCTTGACGGTATAAATACCCGCTACGAGAATCCGGAAGAGGCAGTGGACCTCATAGTGAACTGCGCGCCCGGCCAAGCCACCGAAGTGTTTCAGAAGATCTACAAACAGCCTGTAAACTCTCAGCTCATAGCCAGGCGCGTCGCCGAGATAAAAAAAGCTAAAGTGCCGTGCGCTGTGTCCTGCATACCGCAGAACGCCGGCGAGTTCGGCCCCATAGCCAAAGAGGCCGGCGCGGACATCTTTATAGTGCAGGCTACCGTGATTACCATCAAATACGAATCCAAAAAACAAAAAACTCTGGATATAGCCAAATTCGTCAAAGAGATGCGGATCCCCGTGATAGCGGGCAATTGTGTGACCTACGACGTGGCGCTTGAGCTTATGGACACGGGCGTAGCCGGTCTGCTGGTGGGCGTGGGCCCAGGAGCGGCGTGCACAACGCGCGGCGTGATAGGTATCGGCGTGCCTCAGGTCACCGCTACCGTGGATTGCGCAGCGGCCAGAGATTTTTACTTCAATAAGACCGGCAGATACGTCTCCATCATCACGGACGGCGGCATGCACAACGGCGGCGACATCTGCAAGTCTATCGCCTCCGGCGCGGACGCCGTTATGATCGGTTCTCCTTTCGCAAAGGCATCCGAAGCCCCGGGTAAGGGTTACCACTGGGGCATGGCCACCCCGCACGCCAACCTGCCGCGCGGCACCCGCGTGCATGTGGGGGTTACCGGCTCCATAGAGGAAATACTTTTCGGGCCGGCGCGCGTGGACGACGGCAGCCAAAACCTGGCCGGCGCTCTTAAAACCTCAATGGGGGCTTTAGGCTGTCACAATATCCGCGAGATGCAGCAGGCACAGATCATTATCGCCCCGTCCATCAAAAGCGAGGGCAAGCTTTTGCAGAGAGCTCAGACTGTGGGCATGGGGAAGACTAAATAGGAGACGGTGAGTCAGTGGCCGGGAACAGTCGTATCCGGTAATCGGTAACAATGGATCAAATATTAATCCTTGATTTCGGCAGCCAGTATACGCAGCTAATAGCAAGGCGCCTGCGCAGCCTGCGGATTTACTGCGAGATCCTGCCGTTCCGGACCCCGGTGGAGGAGATCCTCGCGCGCGGCCCGAAGGGTATCATTCTTTCCGGCGGGCCTTCCAGCGTATATGAGAAGGGCGCGCCTGTTTCCGACCCCGCGATACTAAGCCTGGGCATACCGGTGCTGGGGATCTGCTACGGCATGCAGCTTATCGCGCGTGAAATGGGCGGAAAGGTTCAAAAGGCTTTAAAACGTGAATACGGACATTCAAGGCTCAAGGTTCGCGGGGCTTCCGCCCTGTTTGGCGGCGTGCCGAAGGATCTCAAGGTGTGGATGAGTCACGGCGATGAGGTTAAAGCCGCTCCTTACGGATTCAGGGTGACCGCGGGGACCCCGGATGTCCCGGTCGCGGCCATGGAGTGCGCGGACAGGGGCCTGTATTCAGTGCAGTTCCACCCTGAAGTCCATCACACCGGCCACGGCGGGAAGATACTGGATAATTTCGCCCGCCGCATCTGCGGCTACCGGGAGCGCTGGACCCCCGCTTCTCTCCTTGATAAGTCAGTAGCCGGTATAAAAAAGCAGGTCGGAAAAGACTCCGTCATCTGCGCCCTGTCAGGCGGCGTGGACTCTTCCGTTGCCGCCGTTCTGGCTCATCGTGCCGTGGGAAAAAGGCTTTATTGTATTTTTGTGGATACCGGTCTGCTGCGTGTCGGAGACCTCGAAAGAATGAAGGAAGTTTTTTTAAAAAAGTTCCGTTTTAATCTGAAGATAATTGACGCCTCAAGTATATTCCTGAGCCGGCTGAAAGGCGTCACTTCCCCCGAAAGAAAAAGAAAGATAATAGGCCATGCCTTTATTGAGGTTTTCGAAAGAGAGGCCAAGAAAATAAAAGGAGCGAAGTTCCTGGTACAGGGCACTCTTTACCCCGACGTCATAGAATCCGTTTCCGTGAAGGGTCCCTCGGCCGTGATCAAGAGCCATCATAATGTAGGCGGTCTGCCTGATAAAATGGGCCTTTCGCTGGTGGAGCCTCTGCGGTTTCTTTTCAAGGACGAAGTGCGTGAGCTGGGACGGAGCCTCAAAATTCCCGAAGAGATACTTATGCAGCATCCTTTTCCTGGCCCGGGCCTGGCCATCCGTGTGCTGGGTGATGTGACCGCCGCGCGGCTCGCCATTCTTGGCAAGGCCGATCTCATAATGCGCGAGGAGATACAGGCGTTCGGATGGTACTCCAGGATCTGGCAGTCTTTCTGCGTGCTGCTTCCGATAAAGACCGTCGGCGTTATGGGCGATGAGCGCTCGTACGAGAACGTTATAGCGGTGCGCTGCGTGGGATCAGTGGACGGCATGACGGCCGACTGGTCACAGCTGCCCTATGAATTAATGCGCCGCATCTCAGCCCGCATCGTAAGCGAGGTAAAAGGGGTCAACAGAATAGTTTACGACATAACCTCAAAACCTCCGGCGACAATAGAGTGGGAATAGAGGAGAACCTATGATAAGCGCGATCATCGAGTTGATAAAGCGAGTCGTGGAAAAGGACGAGAAGAGCAGGAAATTCGCCGTGAATCTGGCCGACAGCTACCTGCGCCGTATAAGCCGTTTTCAGGACCAGCTGGTGCTTTTGGGAATCGTTCTGAATTTTTCCGCGGCCGTCTGCGCGCTTATGGCGCCGAAGGATTATATTTGCGCTTTGAAGCCACTGCTCATAGGTTTGTTTCTGATATTAATGGTTAACATGCTTCTGGCCAAACTTTATTCAAACGAGCATCGTACCACCAAGCTGCTGTTCGCCAGATATCCGGAGCTTGAACTGATAATGGCGGGAGACAAGAGCTGGAGCAACTTTAAAGTGCTGACGCGCGTGTATCGGTATGTCCAGGCGGGCTGGCTTGTATATGCCGCGTTCCTGGGATACTTTTTTATACGATTTGTACTTAACAGAGCAAGTTAACCGGCCGGTTAACTGTATAGAGACGATAAAAGCATTGATCGCAAATTATGAAAAACGTACTTGTTGTGGGCGGCGCTGGATATATCGGTTCGCAGGTTAACAACCTTCTGAACGAGCGCGGTTATAAAACCGTAGTGTTTGACAACTTGTCGACAGGGCACAGGCGGCTTGCGAGCCGGGGCGGGTTTTTAAAAGGGGATCTGGGCGATCCCGCGGATCTGGCCCGCTGCTTCAAAAAATACAGATTTTCCGCAGTGATGCATTTTGCGGCTTTTGCCGCTGTTGGCGAATCAGTCGCTGACCCGGCTAAATATTACCGTAATAATGTGGCCAACACGCTCAATCTGCTGGACGCTATGCGCTCTGCCGGAGTTAAGAACCTGATATTCTCGTCCACAGCGGCCGTTTACGGTGAGCCGATAAAGATACCTATAGGCGAGGAACACCCCCAGGCGCCGGTCAATCCTTATGGCCGCACCAAACTTATGATGGAGCGGGCGATGGCGGATTACGGCGCGGCCTACGGGATAAAATATATCGCCTTACGCTACTTTAACGCCGCCGGCGCTGATCCGGCGGGGGAAACCGGGGAACTGCATAATCCCGAAACTCATCTTATCCCGCTTGTGCTTGACGCGGCGGCCGGTCGGAGAGAATATATAACGGTTTTTGGCTCAAACTATAAAACTCCGGACGGCACCTGTCTGCGCGACTATGTTCATACGGCAGATCTGGCGCAGGCCCACCTGCTCGCGCTGCGCCGGCTGGAGCGCGGCGGCAAAAGCGGGGCTTTTAATCTGGGCAACGGCAAAGGGTTTTCCGTTTTTGAAGTTATAAAAGCAGCCGAAAGGGTGACCGGCAGGAAAGTTCCGGTTAAGCTGGCGCCCCGCCGCGCCGGAGACCCTGCGATATTGGTGGCGTCTTCTTCTCTCGCGCGCCGAGTGCTGGGCTGGAAGCCAGAATACGCCGCCCTGGAAACTATAATAGGCCACGCCTGGCAGTGGCATAAAAAACAGCGGGCCTGAGGGGTTCGAAGCCGGAAATAAAACAGCGAAGCAAAGTTGACAGACTCCTCGGAAATTAGTGAAATTAACGATTGCGCGGCGGACCGCATACAATTCATGGAAAAAATCAGGCTTCAAAAACCCGACGGGCGAGAGCTAATTTTATATTCACGGCGTCAAATATCACGCGATTTGCGCGCGACTAGCCCCGGCGCCGAACCTATCCTTGCCAATCCGCACCTTCGCTGGCACCCTTTGCGCGGCGAATGGGTGGCCTACGCGAGCCATCGTAACGATCGCACCTTTTTGCCGCCGCCCGAATATAATCCGCTCGCTCCCAGCAGTTCCGCGGAGTTCCCTACGGAACTTCCTGTTGGGGACTATGATATAGCGGTGTTTACAAACCGCTTTCCTTCAATGACGGGCGACGCTACCGCCAGTCCTGAGCTGTCCACTCCCAGCCGGCCCGCTAACGGTGTGTGCGAGGTTGTTGTTTTTACCCAGGATTCAGGCACCAGTCTTGCGGCGCTTCCGCTCTCGCATTTTGAGCTGCTTATTGACGTCTGGGCCGAGCGCTACTCCGAGCTGGGCGGACAAAAACAGATCCAATATGTTATGCCTTTCGAAAATCGCGGAGAGGAAATGGGCGTCACGCTCAATCATCCGCACGGACAGATTTACGCGTACCCTTTTGTTCCTCCCATTCCCGCCCGCGAGCTTGAACTGCAGCGCGAATATCTGCAAAAAAATGGCCGCGGATTGCTGGAGGATATGCTGGCCGGGGAACTTGCCGGGGGTAAGCGACTGATCGTGGTGACGGACACTGCGGCGGCCTTTGTGCCCGTCTGTGCGCGCTATCCTTACGAAGTGTGGGTGATGCCGAAACGGCCCGCGCCCTCGCTCGCGGGATTGAGCGGCACTGAAAGACGCGATTTCGCGCGCACACTTAAAACCGTGCTTATGAAATACGACGCGCTTTGGCAGCGGCCCTTTCCATACCTGATGGTTTTTCACCAGGCGCCGACTGACGGCCGCGACTATCCGGAGGCGCACGCTCATGTTGAGATCTACCCGGCCTTCCGCAAGCCGGGCCGCCTGAAATATCTGGCCGGAACCGAATTGGGCGCCGGCATGTTCGCCAATGATTGTGTGCCCGAAGATAAAGCGTCCGAACTTCAGGCCGTAAAAGTGGAAATAAATGAATAAGACGGAGATAAAGTTTTATAGTTCCGCCGCGGGGCAGCGGGCTAGGAAATTATGACAACAAAGACCGTGACAGCCTCGGCTCCGGGCCGGGTAAATCTTATCGGCGAACACACGGATTATAACGGCGGCTATGTGCTCCCGATGGCTATCCCGCAAAGAACGACTGTTTCGCTTAAAATTACAGGCGGCAAACAAGTGCGGCTCCGCAGCCGAAATATCCCGGAACCGGCTGCCGCGTTCAATTATGAACTGGGTTGCGAGGCCCGCTCCGGAAGCTGGGGTGATTATATTCAGGGGGTGACCAGGCTGTTGGCCGGCGAGGGCCATGCGCTGCAGGGTTTTGAGGCTCATATAAGCTCGGATATCCCCGTGGGCAGCGGCCTGTCTTCCAGCGCCGCTCTCGAGGTCAGCGCGATGCGGGCGTTGCGTGACGCGTTCGGCCTGGCTTTGGATGATCTGACGATAGCCAGGCTTGGTCAGCGCGTTGAAAATGAATTCGTAGGCGCGCATGTCGGGATCATGGATCAGATGGCCTCTAGTCTGGCCAATAACAGCGAAGCGTTGTTCATTGACACGCTGGACCTCAGTTATAAAAACGTGCGTCTGCCGGACAATGTGGATCTTGTCGTTATCAATTCAGGAGTTTCTCATTCAAATTCGAACGGCGACTATAATACCCGGCGTTCCGAATGTGAACAGGCATGCAAAATTTTAGGAGTAAAACTTTTGCGCGAAATATCCTGCGGAGAGCTTTCGCGCATTGAGGCGCTTCCTGAACCCCTCAGGCGAAGGGCCCGGCACGTGGTGACGGAGAATGAGCGCGTGCTTCAGGCCGTCCAGGCGATTTCCAAAGGCGATCTGCAGGTTCTGGGGAAGCTGTTTTATCAGTCCCATCAGTCTATGCGCGACGACTATGTGGTTTCGGTGCCGGAGATAGATCTGCTGGTGGAGCTGGCCATGGCTGAGCCCGAGGTTTACGGAGCGCGGCTGACCGGCGGCGGGTTCGGCGGCAGTATCGTTCTGCTGGCGAGGCTTGGGGCGGGCGCGCGGACAGCCGAAAAGATCGCGAACGCATACGCAAAAAAGGTTCCGTATAAACCGACAATACTCGTGAAAGGAAAAGGAGAACTAAATGCAACTGAGTCTCATTGATTACTCGATTATCGCTATTTATCTTATGTTCGTGCTTTCGATCGGCATGCTGCTGAAGCGGAAGGTTAAATCCAGCGCCGACTTTCTCGGAGGGCACGACGAAAAACACGGCATCCCGCTCTGGATCACGAGCCTCGCGTTCATCTCAGCCAATCTGGGCGCGCAGGAAGTCCTGGGTATGTCGGCCTCGGGTGCAAAATACGGGATCATGACCGCGCATTTTTATTGGATAGGCGCCATTCCGGCGATGGTCTTTCTGGGCTTGTTCATGATGCCGTTTTATTACGGCAGCCGCGCGCGGTCGGTCCCCGAGTATCTGCGCCTGCGCTTTGACGAAAAGACGCGCGGACTAAACGCTATCTCATTCGCTACGATGACGGTTTTTTCGTCCGGGGTTTCGCTTTACGCTCTTGCGATCCTCCTAAAGGTTCTTCTGGGCTGGAGCTTCGGCTTTTCGGTGCTGCTCTCGGCCGGCATCGTGGCGGCGTACACATTCACCGGCGGACTGCGGAGCGCTATCTATAATGAAGTGCTGCAGTTCTTTCTGATCGTGCTTGGTATCGCGCCGCTTGTCTATGTGGGCCTGCGTAAAGTCGGCGGGTGGGAAGGTATACAGGCGCAGCTTCCGGGAGCGATGACCCACACCTGGCAGTACATGGGCTCGGCCGACAATCCGATGGGCGTCGGGCTGTTCGGTATGGCGATGGGGCTGGGCTTCGTGCTTTCTTTCGGCTACTGGTGCACGGATTTCCTGCTGGTGCAGCGCGCTATGGCCGCGCGAAATATGTCGGCCGCGCAGCGCACGCCGCTGATCGCAGCCTTCCCAAAAATGCTGCTTCCGTTTATCGTGATCATGCCGGGGCTGGTGGCGCTTGCGATGACGCAGCTTGGCGGTGACTTCTCTATTCCGTTCAAGGCTGATGGACGCATGGATTATGACATGACACTGCCCACGATGCTGGTCTATTTTTATCCGTCGGGCCTGCTGGGCGTGGGTTTAACAGCTCTGATGGCGTCATTTATGTCCGGCATGGCGGGCAACGTGACGGCGTTCAACACTGTCTGGACTTATGATATTTACCAGGCTTACTTCCGCAAAAATGCCAGCGACTCGCACTATCTGTGGATGGGCAAGATGGCTACCATTTTCGGCATACTGCTCTCTATCGCGACAGCCTACGTCGCGCGCAGCTTCAATAACATCATGGACCTGCTGCAGCTGGTTTTCGGTTTCGTGAACGCTCCGCTATTTGCGACATTCCTTCTCGGCATGTTCTGGAAGAGAACCACCGGGCACGGCGCGTTTTGGGGTCTGCTCAGCGGAACCGCGGCTGCCGCGCTGACCCACGGCGTGACTATGGCAGAGGGCAAGGGCGGCTGGCTTCTGCTCGGCTCGGCTCCGGTGCATGAATTCCGCTCGGGGATGGGACAGGCGTTCGCAATCGCCATCGTGGCCTGGGTCGCCTGCTTTGTTCTTACTCTCGCGATCAGTCTGGCCACGAAGCCCAAAGCAGACGAAGAGATGCGCGGCCTGGTGTACAGCCTGACCGAGCGTCCGCAGGAGACCGAGACGCGCTGGTACCTGCGGCCGATTCCTCTGGCGGCGGCTGTTTTGGCGATGACATTGGCTTTGAATTATCTTTACCATTAAAGGAACGGAGGATTTTTAAATGTTAAACCAACTTCTTGACGACCTGCGTTTTCCGATCGGGCTCTTGTTCTCGATCTTCAGCGTTATTTTAATCGTGGTGGGATTGGTTAAACCGCAGGCTGTGACGGCCGGCTTGGACATTAATCTCAATGTTTCCGCCGGGGCGTTCATGGGCGTGTTCGGGTTGTTCATGGTGCTTTCGGCGGTGTGGTCCGCGCGCGGAAAAGTTAAGCAATAAATATTTATCAATCGAAAAAAATCAGGTTTTTGCCGCTTACTTCGGTAAGTCCGGCGCCCCTGTCCGCCGGAAAGCGGATATTTGCATTTATGGGTAACAGCAACAAACCTTACCGGGATCGAGCCGGGGCGGACGAACGCTGGAGACAATTATGAGATCATGGTTCCTGCTATTATTCACTATGCTGTGCTGCGGGCCCGCGGGAGCGGCGGCTATGGCCACGGAAGACTGGCAAAACCCCAGGCTGACCGGGCTTAACAACGAGCCTCCGCACGCCACGATGATCATTTGCCCCGACACCGCGACTGCGCGGCAAATAGAGCTGGCCGACAATTCCGAGCGCGTGAAATCATCGTTCTACCGCTCGCTCAACGGGAACTGGAAATATCACTACTCAAAAAACCAGACCGGGCGCGTGCCTGACTTCTGGAAAACTGATTTCAGCGACACCGGCTGGAAGGAGATCCCCGTCCCCTCTAATGTGGAGATGCATGGGTACGGCAATCCGATCTACGCTAACTCGCAGTATCCCTGGGCTAAACCCTGGAATCCGCCGCTGGTGCCCGGAGATGATCCGAACAACACCGTGAACTCTTACCGCCGCGCTTTCACATTGCCAAAGGATTGGGACGGCCGCCGCTCACTGATTACTTTTGACGGCGTTAATTCCTTCTTCTACCTCTGGATCAACGGCCAGAAGGTCGGCTTCGGAAAGGATAGCCGCACGCCGGTGGAGTTTGACATTACGAAGTACGTAAAGCCGGGAGAAAATCTTATCGCGGTTGAAAACTTCCGCTGGTGCGACGGCTCTTATCTGGAGGATCAGGATTTCTGGCGCATGAGCGGCATCTTCCGAGACGTCTATCTCTGGTCCCCGCCGGCCGTTCACATCCGCGATATCGAGATCAAGACCGAGCTCGACGCCGATTATATGGACGCGCAGATCGTAAGCAGCGCCCAGCTGGTTAATTATGGAGCGGAATCCGCCGGCGTCACTTTGAAAATTGATTTGATCGATCCCGCCGGCCGGACGGTGCTGACCCGGGCCGCAGCGGCGGCGCTGGCCGCCGACGGGAAGTTGGCTGTGGAGGTCCGCGCCCCCGTCCCCGATCCGCTTAAATGGACCGCCGAGACCCCGGATCTCTATAAGTTGCTGGTCACGCTTCAGGACGCTTCCGGCAATACTCTTGAAGTTATCCCGGTCAACGTCGGCTTCCGGAAAGTCGAGATTAAAAACGGAGATCTGCTGGTCAACGGCCGGCGCATCCTCATCAAGGGCGTCAACCGCCACGAATTTGATCCAGACCGCGGCCAGGCGATCACCGTTGAGGGAATGGTAGAAGATATCCTGATTATGAAGCGGAACAATATTAACACTGTCCGCACCGCCCATTATCCGAATCAGCCCGCGTGGTACGACCTCTGCGACCGCTATGGCCTTTACCTTATCGACGAAGCGAATATTGAAAGCCACGGCATGGGCTATGAGGAGAAAACGCTGGCCAAAGACCCAGACTACGCCGCCGCCCATATGGATCGCACCGTCCGCCTGATCGAGCGCGACAAAAATCATCCCTCCGTTATTATCTGGTCGCTCGGTAACGAGGCCGGCGACGGCCCGAACTTTGAAGCCACTTCCGCGTGGATCCATCAGCGCGACGCCACCCGGCCCGTGCATTATCAGGGCGCTCATACTAAGCCGCATACTGACATCGTCTGCCCGATGTATATTCCTCCGTCCGATGTCGCCGCCTACGCCGCCCAGCCGCAAACAAGGCCCTACATCCAGAGCGAATACATCCATTCCATGGGCAATAGTACGGGCGATCTGTGGTCGTACTGGAAGCAGATATACGAGAAACCGCACCTGCAGGGCGGCTCGATCTGGGATTGGGTGGACCAGGGGCTGCGCAAGCCGGTTACGGGGGGGAGCTACATCCGGGACCGGAGCGAACGCGGACATGTAGACATCCCCGCCGGCAAGATAAGCGATGGAGCCCTTATCAGTTCTCTGCGCCTGTCGGATTCCGCTTACCTTAACATCGCGGGTCCTATTACGCTCGAGGCCTGGGTTAATCCCAAGTCCGGCAAAGGCTACTCCAGTTTCCTGACCAGAGGCGACACTCAATGGGGGTTGCAGACGGCGCCGGGCGGAACGCTGCAGTTCTTTGTTTATGATCCCGAAAATAAAACCCGGGTAACCGCTGAAACACCGCTGCCGTCCGACTGGGCCGGGCGCTGGCATCATGTGGTCGGCACATTTGACGGGAAGGAATTACTCCTCTATATGGATGGTCGCCGGGTCGGCGCGATTCCCTACGCCGGAAAGGTGGCTAAAACTTCTTACCCGGTAGAGATAGGCGGCAATTCAGAGATTGAAGGCCGCGAGGTCTCCGGCAGCATCCGGGAGGCCCGCATATACAACAGGGCTTTGAGCGCCGCGGAAATAGCCGATCCGGTCCGCATCAACGATTGGTACCAGACGCTCTGGCTTAAATTCGAGGATTACAAGGAAAATGCCGCCATCCCCGGAGAGAATTTCTGGGCCTACGGCGGCGACTACGGCCCTGTCGGCACTTCTGGCGATCATAATTTCTGCTGCAACGGCCTAGTTACGCCTGATCGTAAGCCGCACCCCGCCCTGAACGAGGTTGCGCACATTTATCAATACATACACGGCAAACCCGCGGATTCGACCGGGCGCAAAATCAATGTGAAGAACTGGTTCGACTTCACCAACCTCAAGGATATAGCCGCGGCAAGCTGGCGGCTGACGGGTGACGGCAAAGAATTGCAGAGCGGCGAACTGCCTCCGCTCGATCTGGCCCCCAGAGCTGCCGCGGAGATCACGGTGCCGATTAAGCTGTTTAAAACTGAGCCGGGGGTGGAGTATTTTCTCGACCTCAGCTTCCGGCTTAATCGTGACACGCTGTGGGCAAAGGCCGGGCGTGAGATCGCCTGGGATCAGTTCAAGCTGCCAGACGCCGCGCCCGCGCCTTCGGTCGGTATCGTTTCAAATCTGCCGCTGAAGCTGACGGAGGATGCCGGCGAGATCAGCGTGGCCGGAAAGAATTTTGAAGTTAAGTTCGATAAACAGGGCGGCACGCTCAAGACCTGGCGATTCGACGGTGCCGAGCTGATCTCGGAAGGTCCGCGCCCGGATTTTTGGCGCGCTCCGACTGACAACGATCGCGGGCGTGAAAATGTCAGATCGCAGGGGATATGGCGCTACGCGCACAAGGATGCGCTTGTGAAAGGCGTGACCGCGCGCGCCAGCGCGAAGGATAACAGCGTGACGGTGCGGATCACCCACAAGCTGACTAAAGTGAAAGCCGAATGGCGGACGGATTATGTCATCCGCGGCAACGGCGATATTGTCGTAACCGCGAGCTTTAAGCCCGGCAGCACCGATCTCCCCAAGCTTCCGCGCCTGGGGATGCAGATGGTCATGCCGGCGGGCTTTGACCGCATCGCGTGGTTCGGGCCGGGGCCGCAGGAAACATATTGGGACCGCAAGGACGCGCGCGTCGGACTTTACGGCGGCACGGTGCGCGAGCAGTTCTTTAAGGATTATTCGGAGCCGGGCGAAAGCGGCAACAAGGCGGATGTGCGCTGGGTCGCGCTGACGAATCAAAAAGGCGCCGGCCTGCTGGCCGTGGGCCTGCCGCTGCTCAGCGTTAACGCTCTTCACTACACGACTGACGATCTTCAGAACGCGGAGCATCCTTTCGAGCTTCCCAAGCGCGATATCGTGACGCTGAACCTTGACTGGAGACAGCAGGGCGTGGGCGGGGACGACAGCTGGGGCGCCTGGCCGCACGAAGAATTTTTGATCCCGTGCGCGAAGCAAAGCTACAGTTTCCGGCTTCACCCGTTAAGCGCCGGAGATATGCCGGAGCTTCTCGCCCGTGAGTCAATACGCTGAGGAGCCGGCATTCCTCAGGACTGACTACTCGCCCCTGAAATTCGGTTTTCTTTTCTCAAAAAAGGCTTTTATGCCTTCTTCATAGTCATGGCTGTTATAAACTTTGCGCCTCAGGGCCTGAATTCTCTCGAAGGCGTCAGCCGTTATGGGGTGAGCCTCCGACAGCAGACGGAACTGCTCCTTAATAACAGCTACGGCCAGGGGCGAATTGCCGGCTATAGAGGCGGCCAGCTGCATGGTGAATTGCTCTATCTCTTTAGAGGAAATAAGGTGATTAAGAATTCCAAAATGATAAGCGCGTTCGGCTTTGACCGGCTCGGCCGTGAAGAACATTTCTTTGGCGATATTGAGCCCCACGCGGTTGATAAAGTGGACTATGCCTGAGGCGTTGTACGGCAGTCCGATTTTAACCGGCGTGATAGCGAACGTGGAGGTTTCGTCGCCTATGGCGAGGTCGCAGGTTATGATCAGGTCCGAGGCTCCGCCCCACACCCCGCCCTGCACCATGGCTATGACCGCTCCCGGGTATTCCTGTATGGCGCGCAGGGCTTTTTCCATCGGACTGTCGTAGGCCAGCGGTTCGTGGCAGACCTGCGGCAGCTGGCGGATATCGTGCCCGGCCGACCAGACTTTGGCGTCCCGCGGCGCCCTGATGACGACCACGGGCACTTTGCGATTTTTAAGATCGTTAAGCGCCGCGGACAATTCGTCGCACAGCTCAAAGCTGAGCGCGTTGCGCCTTTCCGGATTATTTAAGGTTAGTACGCCGATCTTGTCTTTAACTTCGCTTAATATGAGTGCCATGGGTCTCCTTCAGCCTGAGTGATCAATTACGTCAATTGTATAATTTTATCCGGCTTTTAAGCACAAAACCGGCCGGCAGTAATCCTTTTGACCGGCGGCGTCTTATTGTTATAATGTCAAAACACCAGCAAAATCACGATTTAAGGAAATATTATGCCGACTAAAAAAGCGGAACTTCATAAGCCGGAGGCGGCCGCTATACCGGAAGATAATCTCAACGCCCTTTTTAAAAAAACTTTCGGTTCCGTTCCCGAAGCCGTCATCCCGCTTAAGGGCGATGGATCCACCAGACGTTTGTTCCGTTTGAGCGGAGCGGGTCGCTCGGTAATAGGGGCCGTTGGACCGGATAAGCTGGAGAATGCCGCTTTTGTCGAGTTCTCCAGGCATTTCAGGAAGGAGGGCTTACCCGTGCCTGAGATCTACGCCTGTGAGCCTTCCCAAAATATATACCTGGAAGAAGATCTCGGGGATATGACGCTTTTTCAGTTCCTGCTGAAGGAGCGCTCCGGTTCCGACCTGCCGCCCTCCGTAAAGGCGGCGTATAAAAAGACGCTGGAATGGCTGCCGCGTTTTCAGATGCAGGCCGGCCGCACGCTGGATTATAAATATTGTTATCCGCGCGACAGCTTCGACCGCCAGTCCATAATGTGGGATCTGAATTATTTCAAATACTATTTTCTCCGGCTGTCAAAGATCCCGTTCAACGAGGCCAAGCTGGAGGACGATTTCAGCGCCCTTACCGATTTCCTGCTGGAGGCAGACACTTCTTATTTCATTTACCGGGATTTCCAGTCAAGGAATGTCATGCTCAGGGGCGGGGAGCCGTGTTTTATCGATTACCAAGGCGGGCGCAGAGGAGCCCTGCAGTATGACGCGGCCTCGCTGCTGTACGACGCCAAGGCCGATATCCCTCCCGAGACCAGGCTCGAGCTCCTGGAGTATTATCTTCAAGCCGCCAAGACCGCCGGCCAGGTGGACAAAGTCGTTTTTATGCGGCATTTCTACGCGTATGTATACATAAGAATAATGCAGGCGTTGGGCGCCTATGGCTTGCGCGGTTTCTACGAAGGAAAGACCCATTTTCTTCAAAGCGTGCCTTACGCCGTTAAAAATATCGAGTGGCTGCTCAGGAACGCGGATGTGCCCGTGAAGCTGCCGGAGCTGACCCGTATATTTAAAAGTATGACGGCGTCCTCGTACCTGCGGCAGTTCGGCGCCGGCAAACTGGGGCTGACCGTGCGCGTTTCAAGTTTTTCCTACCGCAAAGGTCTGCCGTCCGACGAAAGCGGCCACGGCGGAGGTTTTGTTTTTGACTGCCGTTATCTGCCTAATCCCGGCCGCGAGGAAAAGTTCGCGCCGATGACCGGCAGGGACGCGGAGGTTCAGGCATATCTGGCCGAAAAGCCGCAGGTGGGTGAATTTTTAAAAGGGGTATTCGCGCTGGTGGACGCGGCCGCGGAAAACTACCAGTCCCGCAACTTTACCGACTTGATGGTTTCGTTCGGCTGCACCGGAGGCCGGCATCGCTCGGTCTATTGCGCCGAACAGCTTAAGAAGCATCTCATGGAAAAGTACAAAATTAAAGTCGAACTCTCTCACCGGCAGCTGGAAAGTTTATCCAAGGAAATACCGCTCACATAAGGAACCGATGAAAGCTATGATACTCGCCGCGGGTCTTGGCGCGCGATTAAGGCCGCTTACCGATACGGTGCCGAAAGCTCTTGTGGACCTCGGCGGCGTGACCATGCTGGAGATAGTATTGAAGCGCCTCTCCGATGCCGGCGTAACCGAAGTTATCGTCAACGCCCATCACCTGGCCGATAAGCTCGCGGATTTTCTGAAGAATAAGAGCGGCGCCGGCCTTAAGATAGAAATATCGCGGGAAATATTTTTTCCGCTGGAGACCGGAGGCGGGGTTAAGAAAGCGGCCTGGTTTTTAAAGGACGGCGGCCCCTTCTTCCTTTATAATTGCGATGTCCTGACCGATATGGACCTTAAGGCTATGATGGCCGGCCATTTAAAAAACGGAGCGCTGGCCACGGTTGCCGTTAAGGAGCGCCCGTCGGCGAGGCAGCTGGTCTTTGACGCGGAGATGAATCTTAGAGGACGGATTAATTCCGATAATCCCGCTGTTCAATGGGCCGGCGATCCGTTAAAGGATCCCCTCATGCTCGCTTTTAGCGGCGTGCATGTTATCTCGCCGGAGATCTTCCCGCTGATGACCGAGTCCGGTGTCTTTTCGATAGTGGATGTCTACCTTCGCCTGGCCAAGGCGGGAGCTAAAATAAAAGGTTTCCGCATGGACGGGTGTTATTGGCAGGATATCGGAAATATTGAAAAACTGGAAGCGGCAAGACGGCATATGGCCGAACAAAAAACAGTGGCTAATGATTAGTGGTTAGTGAACTGACGGCTGACCGCTTGCAATCCCTTACCTGACGTCTTTTTTCAGCAGCTTAACCCTTTTTAAATTCATGACCGCGCTTTCGGAGCCTGGGTCCACCTCAAGCGCTTTTTTGAATAAGTCTCCTGCCGCGTCGTAGCGGCCATTCTTCGCGTTTATTATTCCAGCGTTGTTGAGCGCTTCCGAATTGTAAGGGTTCAGGCGGAGCAGCGCTTCATAAACGGACAGCGCTTGTGCCTCGTTGCCGCGCTTCAGGTAGAGTCCGGCCAGTGCGGCGTAGGCCGGCTCGCTGCCGGGAACTTTCTCAACGGAACGGCTAAGCAGCCGTTCCGCCGCAGGGAATTTTTTTTCTTCCATAAGCACGCAGGCTTTATTGAAAAGAGCTTCCGCGTTGTCGGGGCGCCGGACCAGGATCCGGTCCATCAGGGCTGAGGCGTCCTTCCTGGAGCCGGTGTTCCACAGGCTCAGCGCCAGGCCGTTCTGATACATGATGTTGTCCGGATCCATGCCTGAAATACGTTCCAGGATCACCCTGCTTCTCCCAAATTGTCCCGCCAGATAATATTCCCGTGCCAGATTATAAAGCATGGGCTTTGAACTTGAATATAGGGCGGCGTGCTCGTATATCTTCAAATCAGTGGAGCGCAGGCGTATGTTGGCGTTGGCCGCGGTGATCCAGAAAAAAACAAGCGTCCCTGCGCAGGCGGCCGCTGCCGACCTTTTCAGACCGCCGCTTCCAAGTCCGCGCGCGAATAGCACGGCCGCGCCGGCGTAAAGCCCCAGATTGGCGAGATAAGTCCAGTGCTCCAGCATCAGGTTCCCTCCGGCGAGCAGCGGAAGCTTCGGCGCGAGGTTGATAAGATACCACCCGAAAATAAACGCCGCAGCGCGCGGCCTGTATTTAAGCATGGCCGCCAGTAACAGGCCCCAGAAGGCGTAGGCCGCGTAGAACCACGGCGCAAAATCGGGCTGCAGCCTGTGCGAATGCATGTTAAGAGGCAAAAAAGCGTTCTTTATATAGACAAGGGCCGTCGCCGGCAATTTTCCGGCGGTTTGAAATAAAAAGGCCGTAACCCCGGTTTCCAAAGTTCCGGCTCCGGTAGCGGCGCTTCTTAACCAAAGGTAGAAGGGGATCGGTAAAAGGAAAAACAATAGTTTCAGATATTCCTTTTTGTCTTTCCGCAGATACCAGAGCGAAAGCGCCGTGAGAACAGGGGTGATGATGCCGTTTTCCTTGAAGCCGAGGGCTGTAAGAAAAGCGAGGAAAGAAAAAACATACTTTCGCCGCAGGAAAAGCAGGACCGAGGTCAAAGTGAAGGCGGAAGAGGCCGGCTCCGCCCTTCCGGCCACAATGATAAGCTGTTCAATGACGGTCGGGTTTACGGCGAACAGCAGGGCCGTCATAAAGGCCGCTAAGCCGCTTAACCCCAGCTCTCCCATTAACGCGAAAACAAGCAGGGACGCTGCGGCATGGAACAACATGTTTGTAAGGTGATAGCCGAAAGGGTCAAGGCGCCAGAGAGAAAAATCCAGCATATTGCTTAAAGTCTGGAAGGGGCGGTAGTAATTCAGGGCCTGGTTGAACGGGTCCGAGCTGAAAGCGTGCCGGAGGTTGGCCATGGTCCAGCTTTTTATGTAGGGGTTTGCTTCTATGAATTGGTGATCGTCCCAGATGAAGCCGAGGCCGAGGGTGGCCCCGAAAGCGGCGAGGACCGCGAGCAGCAGGGCTGCCGCGATAAGTTTGTTCTTGTGCTTTAAAATAGTTTCCATAAGGAGCCCGCATCCTCCGCTAAGGTAAGAATAAAACTAAGACAGGTGTAATGTTGGAGCGGGTGACGGGGGATCTGGGTTAGCACTCATTAGAGGTCCCCGCGTCAAGAGGCAAAGCATCCCCGCCCACAAGTTGTGGTTCTTCATTTTTTAAATTTGTTCCATTCCGCTGTTCAAGGCTCATCCGCGTCCGGGTTCTCTTTGACATGGTG
>Ga0247842_10000868_pt1 | contig 57004 bp, 46 predicted proteins | sample LaCruzMarch2015__3_FD_192411 | JGI IMG/M metagenome (GOLD analysis project Ga0247842, IMG submission 192411) | Freshwater microbial communities from meromictic Lake La Cruz, Castile-La Mancha, Spain - LaCruzMarch2015_19m | ecosystem: Environmental > Aquatic > Freshwater > Lake | place: Spain... | reverse complement strand
TGAACACGGTGGAGCCGGAGAGCGTCTGATGCACGCCATCCAGCATCACCGTTCCACTTCTTGGCGTGAAGGTTCCCTTGTTGAGCCAGCTGCCGGAGAGGGTGACTGCGTAATTGTTCGCAGTGGCATCCAATGTTCCGGCGTTGATGGTGAGCGCACCGCTCAAAGCAAGGGCGCCTGACATGTTGAACGTGGCTCCCGCACCATTGATGGTGAGATTCTTGTACTTGAGTTCCCCCTGATCTTTGATCGTGTACGGACCGGAGGTGCCGTCGTATGTGATGGTGGAGCCGGAGTTGATCTGAGGATTATTGGCATTGGCGGTAATCGTTTCTCCTCCCTGCAACTGAAGATTCCCCCCGCGGTTCACCTTCATCGTTCCGCTGGTGCCATTCACCGTCAGCGCATAGCCATTCAGATCCAGTGTGCCGGAGGTAATGAGCAGATCCTGATTGGCGGCATCCATGAGGAGCGCGGAAGCCAGGTCCACCTGCCCGCCGGATTTGTTGATGGTGATATCAGCATTAAAGAGACCGGTGGCACCGGTGAGATCAAAGGTTTGAGTGTTGGTACCGGAGAAAAGCATTGTTGTAGTGCCGCCGTCATAAGTTGAAGCAATAGTAACATTACCTCTAGCATCTAAAGAACCACCACTTAATAACCCCTCATTCAGGGCGAGATTGTTTGAAGCAACTAAAGTATCGCCAGCGGCAATTGTAATGGTGTTTGCTGCCCATGCAGTTGCTGTTAAATTGTAAAAAGTTTCTGTCGTTACAACATCAACAGTGTAGTATTTATAGCCAAAGGTAATGGTGCCTGTGCCTTCATCAAATGTGCCACCGGTTTTGGTGAATGGGCCGTTCATTGTCAAAGAAGCTGGCGCTGTAAATGTCCCGGATGCCTGAGTGAATCCTCCCGATGAGTATGAGCCAATCGTAACCGCATACGGGCCTGATCCGTTACCGTTATAATTCATCGGAATAGTGTTGCCGTCTGTAAATCCGGCTGTAATATTAATGCCATAAAAATTTGCTGCCGCATTAATTACCACAGAGTCATTTACATCGGCTGGGTTATCAAATCTTAAAATAGGAGCGTCACCGCCGTTAATCGTATAGGTTTGTGCAACTGCATTGTCGCCAAAATCAATTGTTGCACTTCCATATTCAATATCTCCAAAAGCAGCAGCCTGCGTTATGTTTCCTCTGGCGTCAATGGTTCCAATTCTGACACGCCCATCGGTAAGATTGAGCGTCCCGGTCACTACCATTGTTTGACCTGCCGTGATATCCACACCAGTATTAACGGGTGTGTTTATCGTGACATTATAAAAAGTTTCGGTTGTGCCAACATTAAAAACAGAATTATTAGAAGAAAACGTTACTGTTCCTGTTCCTTCATCAAATGTTCCGCCTGTTTTTGTGAAGCCATTCTTAATAGTAAGTGAGGCTGGTGCTGTAAATATTCCATTAGATTGACTATAACTATTCACTGAAAAATTTGATGGTGCCGGAAAAGTGATATTGGCAGCCAACGTAAAACCCCCAGATGAAACCGTAGCTGTGTGGCCATTATAATTAATTGGAACTGTGCCTGAAAATCCTGAAGCAATATTCAAACCATACAAACTTGCGTCTGCATTAAATATTACAAAATCATTGGCATCAGAGGCATCATCAAGTCTTAGCGTTGGCCCTACACCACCTTCAATCGTATATGTTTGCGCTACCGCATTATCACCAAAATCAAGGACGGCGCTACCATAGGTTGCATCTCCAAATGTAGAGGCTTGTATAATATTTCCTCTGGCGTCAATGGTTCCAAATCTTGCGCGCCCACCGGTTAAATTAAGCGTCCCGGTCACCACCATTGTTTGACCTGCCGTAATATCCACACCAGCATTAACCGATGTATTTATTGTGACGTTATAAAAAGTTTCGGTTGTGCCAACATTATAAACAGAATTATTAGACGAAAATGTTACTGTTCCGGTTCCTTCATCAAATGTTCCGCCTGTTTTTGTGAAGCCATTCTTAATAGTAAGTGAGGCTGGAGCTGTAAATATTCCATTAGATTGACTATAACTATTCACTGAAAAATTTGATGGTGCCGGAAAAGTGATATTGGCAGCCAACGTAAAACCCCCAGATGAAACCGTAGCTGTGTGGCCATTATAATTAATTGGAACTGTGCCTGAAAATCCTGAAGCAATATTCAAACCATACAAACTTGCGTCTGCATTAAATATTACAAAATCATTGGCATCAGAGGCATCATCAAGTCTTAGCGTTGGCCCTACACCACCTTCAATCGTATATGTTTGCGCTACCGCATTATCACCAAAATCAAGGACGGCGCTACCATAGGTTGCATCTCCAAATGTAGAGGCTTGTATAATATTTCCTCTGGCGTCAATGGTTCCAAATCTTGCGCGCCCACCGGTTAAATTAAGCGTCCCGGTCACCACCATTGTTTGACCTGCCGTAATATCCACACCAGCATTAACCGATGTATTTATTGTGACGTTATAAAAAGTTTCGGTTGTGCCAACATTATAAACAGAATTATTAGACGAAAATGTTACTGTTCCGGTTCCTTCATCAAATGTTCCGCCTGTTTTTGTAAAGTTGCCTTTGATAGTCAAAGCTTCTGTGGCCGAATACGTCCCTGCTGCTTGTGTGAATGTTCCCATAGTCACCACTGCTCCCGCTGTCTGCGAAACAGTCCCTGTATACCCCGTTCCCATGTTGATACCAGCAAAGCTGACTGTAGCGGGGATGCTTCCGCTATTTGTACAGTTGCTGACGAAGTAGAGCGTATCGGAAGAGCCCGGAGCAGAGGCGGGATTTGTTCCCGTTCCGCAGGAGCTGGCGGCAGTGGCCCAGTTAGTATTTATGTTGGTGGCAGCTCCTGAAGCGCCCACCCAGTAAAGATTGGCAGCCAACGCCGCAGATGGCGCAAAAAACATACACACTGCAAATATTCCTCCGTTCAGGCCGAGAAGATACATCCGCATGCGTTTCGTCATTGTTTAGGCATAAGTTCCTGATGCAAATAAATTTTGCATAGATATTATGCGCATAGTACTGAATGTATTCGCAGAGATCATCTGTTCTGAGCACGATCTTCTTTACAAATTAAATTAATTCATTTTTTGATGAATGAGCAGAAAAATTCCTCATCAGATTCCATATCTAGTGCGAAGGGATTTTACTTCACCGCTTGCAACGCCCAATGTTCTCTTTGAAGTCCGTAATCGCGCAATATTCTCCTGTAGGGCACAAGATTCCTGCCGTTCCTCCGCAGGGTATTCCTGAGCCAGACCCCGAAATGACTCTGCTCGAACTGCTATCGGATGATTGGAAGCGGATGCTGGAGAGGAATGTAAGCCACGCTGGGCGGATATTTTCCGCCTCCTCGGGAGATCCGGGCATGAAGCGCATGACCAGGAAGGACGCCCCCAAATCCACAGTTACTTTTTCATATGCTGATGAGATATCTGTCGTTCTGGTGCCGTGTTTTCCATCGATCAGGAACGGGGATCCCGTGGGAATTTGCGTCACCGTGGGGTCGAATGCGAGAGTGATAATCGGATCTGGAGCATTGCTTATAGCAAACGAGGTCACACCATTGGTGGTTTTCATTTGCCATGATTGAGGGGCCTGACACGAGATTTTAAGAGAGGGGATTAAGAGGTTCTGCATGTCGCGCACGACGGGGGTGATTTCGGTGACCACGAGCACGGGCTGCAGGCTTGGATCGGAATTCTGCTCAAACGTTCCGCGTAAGCCAACATCTTGGCCTTCGTATGCGCGCAGGTTCACCGTTGGACTTTCTACAATCGCCAGATCGTCTCCGTCCTTGCGAAGGATGTGTGTTCCCCGCTTAAGAACACCGATAGGCGTAGAAACCAGCGTTCCGGTCATGGTCTGAACTCCTGAGGGAATAGGGGGGAACGAGGGTTTTCGACAAGAGGAAAGCGCAAGGATTGTCAGTGTGCAGGTGAGTGTAAGGAGGATGCGTTTCATGATTCCATTCTCTGCGCGGAACACCCTTTTCCGCAAGTGAGAGCGTAGAAAAAGAGGCCCCGCGTGGGCCTCTTACGTGAATGCAGTGATTGGAAACCGTATAGACGCGGCATGTTGCGTCTCTACTTCTTCTTGCTAGCGTCGAACGCGTAGACGGCGCGGCCCACGCGGGTGAAGTACGGCATCTTCTGAAGGTTCAAGGAGATGGTGCCCACCTTTACGGTGCGCTGCTTGCCCACTTCGACAATAATTTCCTTCTTACTGAGAGGCCCCTTCTCCTTGAGGATGCGCTCGATGACATCGGCTACGGTACCCGGCTCGTAACCCCAATCGCGCAGGGCATAGAGACCTCGGCCCACAAGGACAAACTGCGGATAGCGGATGAGTTCGTTGTGAACAGCCTGGACAGTGACGTTCTTATGATCAAAGTGTGCCTCGCGGATGCGGTTGGCAATCTCCATGAAGTGCAGCGGTTCGCCGGACTTCTTCAAAATGATTTCTACTTTGTCTCGGATAGAGCGAGGTCGGACGAACCTCCACTCGGTGAGCCCCCAACCTTCGGTGATCTCCTTGAGTCGTTCATCGATTTTGAGTCCGCTGGCAATCAATTCGCGACTGGGCATGCGGCCCTCAAAGAGGTTCATAGCCTGAATCGCAGAGACGATTTCATCGGCCTGCATACAGGACTTTCGCTTCTTTAAGATCTTGGTCACGCTATTGACGATAAGAAGGACATCCTCCATGGCCAGAGACTCCAATCTCCAGAAGGGTACAAAGGTGTTGTTGTGTGCGCCGAGCGCAAGTTCGCTATCAATGGAGAAGGAGAGGCGCAGCACGGAGCCGTCCACCTGGGAACTACCCTGGATACGGCGCAGGACCAGGCTGATGAGTTCGTCTTCGCGCATGAGGCCTCCGTGTACGCGGAGAATGCCCTTGGCCAGCGTATTCACTTCATCCAAGCGCGTGGTACGTACCGTGCGCTTCAGCTTATTGAGTGCAATGGATTCGATCTGACGGATGCGCTCACGTGTGACGTTGAACTGCTTGCCTATACGCTCCAAGGTTTGCTTTTGATTGCCCTGTAATGCGAAGCGCTTGCGCACCACCATTGCCTCTTTGTCCGTGAGGACCAAGAAGAGACTATCCAGCAGCTCCTGAAGGTTCAGGGAGATCTGCGGAGGGGTAGCGGTCTGCGCGGTGGAGGCGGAAGCAGTGGACGGCACGGGGGTGGGCATGAAGGCGGGGGAAAGAACATCCCTCGTTTTACCATAACATTGACAGAGACAAAAGATGCAGCCACGGTTCGAGTAGACGGAAGTGGTGAGATATTGCGAACGAATCATCAGTACATTGTGTCAGTCATTGTCGTGTTGTCTTCACTTCATTTCTACTGCGCATTGTTCCGTTTTTGCGAAGGTTGTTTCTCAGTGCTAGCGGTAAAACGATGGTGTTCAATGAACGGGTAAAGGATGCTATTTTAGTTAAATTATTAGGCTTGTCAACTATTCAGATACCTCTTTTAATCGCTATTTGGAGAAGATTCAGAGCTGCAAAGGCATCAGGATCGCTCTTATGATCAATAGGAGTGGAAAAGCGCTCATCAAGGAGAGAAACGGTAAAACCATTGGTCGTGAGTTGTTCGACGATAGTGTGCACCCATTTTGCCTGTGATCCTTCAGTTCCTGATGGGAGAAGCGGGAGTCCGACCAAGAGTCGGTCGACGCTGCGGACGCGCGCGAGCGCAATGATCTGTTGAACCAAATCATGATCATCGGCATGAACGAGCGTCGTGAGGGGAAGAGGTATATTTGTCTGCTCATCAAAAAAGGCAACCCCGGTGCGCTTCATTCCTAAGTCCAATGAAAGAATGCGTACCATTGCTACTTCCCGATCTTGGCGACCAGGAGCGCTGCTTGTGACTTCTTATGTGCCGCGTTCTTCCAGTGGATGATGTACTTCTTTGCTGCGGTATCGAGCACCTTTGAAACAGTGGGTAGCAGCTTGGCAGCCTCATCTTTCTTTCCGGCTTTGGCTAACTCTTGCAGGGAACGCATGGCATTCTTCATGCGCGTTTTGAACGGTCGAAGTGCATCGCGGCGCTTTTCGCTCTGGCGAACGCGCTTCATGGCTGATTTGGTGAGTGGCATAGCGGGCAAAGGGTAAGGGAGCCAACAAGCGATTGCAAGGAAAAACCACCCGTATACAGAAAGAAAAGACATTTCGACCCAAACAGGGATCCATGATCAGTTTGTCTGTAGAGCAATTACGGCGCATCTCCCAGCAGTCCGGGGATTGTCCTATTCCTCGAAGAGAGAGGACGGACATTACTCGCCCATTCTTCCGGAGTCGGCTTCTTTCCCTCCTTCTCCCAGCGATCGATCATCGGCCGAAGTCTCTGGTCCCCACCTAAAAATTGACCAATGTACGTCGTGTCCCAGGATCTTCCATTTCCGCGCTCAATGAGCGTGAAGCCGGGAATAAGGGGAATCCGGAACGTCGTCATCACTTTGGAAAAGTGCTCGGGCTTGAGAATGGTGCGCCATTCCTGCGCATGGTCCGATGTGAAACGGAGGAACTCCGTGATGCCCTGCTGGTCATTACCCTCGAAATAAACCACAATTTTATTGCTTGGTCGTGCGGAAGGTTTCTCGATGTCTGACATATCATCGGTGTAAACCTTCACCTGAGCATTTTGCTTTGCAAGCGCAGCATCGAGTAACTTCATGGCTTCGGGCATATTCTCAAGGAACGGGTTGATGTAAAAGACCGTTTTGGGAACGCTCTCGGATGAAGTCAGGCCTTTGTTGAAGTGAACAATGAACCCCCCGTTCTCGGTCTCGTGTGAATTCTTCGCATCCAATCGGCCATGCTGCAGTGTTTTAGGCTCGGAGAGAACGCGGAACATGTGTTCATTGAGCTGTTGGAGGTCCATTGTCGGCAGTGGTGTGCATGCGGGATATGCGGATCGGTGCTGGCGCTCCATGGACGCGACTTCGGCATCGTAACGCTCTTGGAATGCAAGCAGTTCGCAATAATCCATCGTGCTTAACTCCTCGCGTACCTGTGCATAGGATCTGGATTTCAAGCTGTCTATCAGATGAAAAGATTGTAATTGCTCCTGTGTTTTTGCGTGCTCCGGCGTGGGACGGTTCCGATGTTCCGGTAAGGGTCTGAGCGTATTGTAGTATTGGCTGACAAGCATCGTAATTTTCTTCGGGAGGTCCTTTGGGTATGTGCCTCCTCTACTGAGCATCGCGAACAATTGCTCTTTTGCATTGTGGAGTGACATGAGGTGCTCTTCGGAGCATGAACCATTGGCAATGTCCGATTCATACTCCCGGATAGGTCTGAGAATGCGCTCTTGCGTTTTCATATGAATCCCAATGCGCACACCCCATTCACCCCGTTCATCCTGGAACAGTTCATTGCCTTGGCTAATTTTGAAAATGGCATCTTTACTTTCTAGGTGCGGTGGCTTTGGGGAAGCGTTGTGTTCCGAGCCCCCATCCTCAAGCTTGGACGGTTGCTTTCGAGGAGCTGGCGGAGTCGGGGTTTGCTTTGGTAGGGAGGACGGCTGAGGAGTGGCCTCCTGAACAGTAGGTTTCGCCTTCTCGTTTGGAGGGAGCGGAGATTGTGCAGCGATCGGTCGTGGGGATTCTGGCGGATGATTGATCAACCCCGGCATCGTTTGCACTCTGCTTTGGTTCGGCGTGAGCCAATGCCGCAAATCCACAGGTCTCAATTCCGCTTTACCGAACATCCACTGTGACAATTGCGTTGCAGCGGTTACGCCGTGTTTCCAGAGAGAAGTCATTTGCGTATCCCATGAATTCGTATTCGGCCGTTCCGCAAATGACAATCCCGGGGCCAGCGGGATGCGCGCATTGTATATGATCCCCTTCAGACTCTCCGGCATCATCCAGGTTTGCCATTGTGGTTGTGCGGCAGAAAGTTGCTTGAGGAATTGGCTCATGCCTGCATGGTCTTCGCCGGTAAAATACACGACGATTTTGTCATTGCCCCGAGCCTGTGGATCGTGTGCCAAATCATCGAAGGGTCTGAGGTGGACTTTGATGCTTGCGTTGCAACCCTTCAGGCATTGATCAAGTATGCGCATGGTATCTCCGACTCTCTCGATGTGAGGATTGATCCAGAATGTCGTCACTCTTTCTCCCGTTGCTCCGGTGCCGTACTCAACAGGGTAGCCGCCCTCGGAAGCATCGGAGACGTTCTTTGCCGCAAGACGGCCGTTGACGATCGTCGACTGCTTTTGAAGATCACGAAAGATATATTCCCGGACTTCATCCGCCGATTTGAATGTGGGGGAGTGTTCCTGAGGATGAGCGCGACGATAGTCTTGTTCCAGTTCTGCAACCTTACGATTGTACGATTTTTCGAGAGAAGCGAGATCGGAAAAACTCAGTTGCGAAAGCCTCTGGCGGATCTCGTCATACGAACGGGTGCGAAAAGCGGAGAGAAGGGAGAAGTCGTGGAAAAGCTTCGTATCTCTCACCAATTCCGGAGACTGCTGAGGCAATCTGTTTGAAGATAGAGGTTTTGACGTCGCCTCCTTCGATGATCCCGGTTGCAGCGGTTGTGCCACTGCCGGTTTGGGTTTGGGTGTTCTTGGCGGCGGCGGAGGCGGCGGCGGAGCAGATTTGGGAGCTGTGGGTTGCGCAGGATTTGCCTCAATCGGCTTGGGCCTTGGAGTGCGTGGAGGCGGTGGCGGTGGGGGAGGCGCCTGTCTTGGAGCCGATGGTTGTTGCTGCTCTCCCGTAAGCCACGTAAGCAATTTTTGGGACCAACCCGCCAGCCCCGCATCCAGTGGTGCGCGTGTCAGTCGATCGGCCAGTGCTTTGGCTTCGGTCGGTTTCATTCCCTTGGCTTCCAGAATGGAGAGTACTTCTGTATAGATGAGACGGGCCTTGCGCATATTGGCCGATCGATTGCCGCCATCGATGATCGTGGGGAACCGGATGTGCGCCTGTTCTACCACATCGGCGATGCGGTCTAATTCCTGAGTCGTGAGACGCTTTTCCAGTGTGGAGACCAGTTGGTGTGTGAGCGCCTTGCGTTGCTCCGGAGTGGTGTTGTTGCTTTTCAGAAAGAGCTTGAGTGCCTCAGGTTGTCCCAACCTTGCCAGAACGGAAGGCTCCACCGCCCCTTCCGTGCATTGGCCGATGAGTTGCTTGCCGCCCTCGCGCGATCGCGTGAATTGAATGCCTGTTTTAATCTCCATGAATTCCCAGGAGTGATCCACGGGGTCTTCCCCCAGGAAGATGTAGGAACGCCCCTGATGGGAGAGCACCTGCCCGGCTATGGGGATGGGGCCGGTTTCTTTGTCTGCTCGCTCCGGGGATACAAGATCCTTGAGTGCAGTGGGTGATCGCTCGGGAAACTTTCCCGCATAGGGCTTGGGTGGCTCTTTGGACGGAGAAGTAACAGGTTTTTCTGTTGCCGGTTTTACAGGAGTTGAGGATGGAGCAATCGGCCTGAGATCGGTGAAGAGGGTTTCCGGCAAGGGCTTGCAACCTTCCTGGAATCGCTTCCGGATCGCCCTGCGTACGGCGGTGGTATCTTCCGCAAGCTCTCCTAGGTTTCTCACCACGTTCTCCAATTCTTTTCCCGGGAATTTGCCATCCTCGCTTGCCGACCACAGTACACCAGCGGTGAAATCGGGGCCAAAATCGGGATGCGTGGCTGCATCACGCACGCGTTTTGCGCAATCGCCCGTAGTGGCGGGCTCTGCCAGATACGCAATCAGTCGTGCGGTGCGCGTGTTCACGCTTCCTTCTAATATTTGAGCAAGACGGGGTTTACCAGAAGGGCTTTCTTCTGTCGTACGTGCGGGAGCAGTCGAGCGTTCTCGGACTGTTGCAGGCATTCCTGCCAGCCCCGCATCCAACAAGAGCTTACTTTCGCGCATTGCTTGCTGATGCGCCTGCTGCTCCGGCATTCCTTGGCTCTTGAGCTCTAAGCGGATGGCATCGTAGACCGTCCCTAGTTTGGGAATGTTCATGGCCATGTTGCCTTCGTCTATGGCGCCGGGCATTGCGTGTGCCTGCTGAAGCGCGGATTTCACGGACTCGCTCAACGGACGGCCAAGGAGATTTTCAGCAATCTCGATGCGAACATCGTAAGAAACATCATGTTGTGTGAGGTACTGCTTCAGCAGTTCCGGTTTTCCGCGGGTACGTGCTTCCTTTGCGAGTTGAAACAACGCATATTTACTTTGCACGCCTCTTTCCAGTGCATCGCGGATTTCCGGAGGAATTTTCTTTACCTGCTTTGTCATGAAATTATGCAGGAGCCTCTTGGCATCCGGAGAAATAGAACTGCTCTCCGAGAGCGCCCCCATTTCAACCAGCTTTTTCCCTACCTCCACAGCTGCCCTTGCCCCCAGTATTCCCTTTGACTTGTCCGTCGCAAAATTTACAACCTCTGTTTTCATCTTTTGAGCAAGGAGATCAAAACGTATATAGACTTCGGCTACGGAAACGGCATTGCCTTTCGCATCTCTGTACACAATGCGTGTCACATTCATTCCTTTGTTCAGCGCCACATTTTCTAATACAGAAAGGCCAGGTTCTCCAGTACCGGCGCGAGTGAGGCAATTCCGCACAAATCCCTCCGTACCCCCTTCTACATCAGGAATCTTTCCTGTTCGGGAAAATTCCTCCTCGGTGATCTTCGATATTTCAATTGCCCGTCTGGCGGCATCGTAGGAATTGAATCCGAGTTCCTTTATTTTTTGAAAGTCCGATTTATCGAGTGTTTCTAATGGTACTTGACTACCTGTGCCTGCCTCTTTTTTGCTATCAGATGTTGTTCCCTGTGATGAGCGCTGATACTGCTCCAGGAACTGCTGTGTAAGCTCCGCAACCTGTCGATGTACAGTGGCAAGATCGTAGCCTGAATCAGCGTATAGCTGTTGTTTTTCCGGTGAAGCCATTTTGTTCCAGTAGTTATCGAGTCCTGCACCGATAGCAGGGGCCAGCGTGGCAATAGCTTCACGCATCTTCTGGATATCAAATGGCTGCCCCGGGAAACGGCGCTCATAGAGAGCGGCAGATTGTCGTGCGTGCGCTCGCATCTCCGCACTGTCGCTGAGGTATGCAAGGGTTTCTTCGACTGTATCAGTGTCGCTCTCTTTTGGCTTGTGGCAAATATGTTCGGCCTCATGGTGCAAGGCTAATATCATCTTTTCAATTTCCGCTTTGATTTCTGCTGGGTCTTCACTATTTTTAATGGATTTTTCGTTTAAGAATATATAGGGAGCTTGCATCTTCGCATTGATGCCTGCCATTGTTCTGAATTTTATCATAACTTCCTCACTGCCCGGCTGGAACGGGACTTTGTAGCATTTGGGTCCATCAGAATCCCAACCTACGGCCGCAAGGTACTCATGCCAGCTTTTCCTGGGGGTACCTTGTTCAAGATCTTTGATGAGCAGTGCGGCAGCGGCTTCAATCTTACTGCTGGCAAAATTGGCAAAACCAACAACAATACGTCCTTCCTCAGGATCCACTCTCAGTTCCGGCGGAACATCGCTGTGGGCAATGTCACTTGCGTGTTCTTCTCTGCGCTGCTGATCATCTTGCTTCTTTCTTTCGGCGTCATCCGTTCCTTCCTTCTTATCTTTTGACTGCGTTCTCTCGCTCTCCACCTCCGGCATCAGCTGCGCCTTCTCCCATTTTCCTGTTGGCTTGCCGTCGTCCGTAAGAACAGGATACTCGACGGAAAGATATCCTTTGCCCAAGTCCGTGACGAGCGCGCCTTTCTGCTCCAGATCAAGCTTGATCTGCTGAGCACGTGCGGGAATATCAGCCTTGGATTGCACGGGGAAGGCCCGGGTCGATGAACCGATCTTGGTGCCTTTGCAGATCATGACCAGGGCAGCCGCCACATTGCCCCAGCCAACCGTGCCGTTGACCCCTTCGATGACGGCGATTCCTGTACAGAGATTATTGAGGAACTTCTCAAGTCCGTTCTCCACTAATTCATCACCCGCTTCATCCGGTAATTCCTTGCCGACCTGCTTCACCGTTTGCTTGAGGAACTGCTTAAAGTTCCCCGCACGCTTCAGTCCTTCGTTGGTATTCATGCGGGTGAGCAGGCGAGTGGCGATCTTCAAGATGTCACTCTTGGCTGCGATCCGTTCCATCACGTGCGTTCTCTGCAGCAAGCGGCTGAGTTGCGTGGCGCCAAAGTTCCCGATGCCGATGGTGATATAGGTGGTTGCGAAGCTGAACGCGAATTCCTTGGCGTACGGGCTGAGCACGTCTTTGAGGAACGTGAGCTCTTCTGCCTTCCCAGTTTCAGGATTGAATACTTTTTCTTTCTCCATCCATGCCTGCGCCCACCGTCCTGCGCGTGAACGGGCGGTGAATTTCATTCCTTGTTGCAAATCTGAATCAAACCTCCGGTGACCGTAGTAGATCGCCTCCGCTGCAAGCTCGGCACCGAGCATGCCACCTGCTGCGCCGGCGGCGGCGCTGGTTAACCCCATGACGAATGGAATTGCCAGCACTCCTCCGGATGCGATCGATGCTGCCGTAACGGCAGCAGCAGCAGCCACAGCAACAATGAGCGCGGCTGCGATTCTTGGGAACTCATTGGCCCACCAGTTGGCCCAGGTATCCGGTGCGAACTTGGATTTGTCCGTAATCGTCTTTAAGAGGTCAAGGGTCTGCGGGCTCTCCAGCATGGCGATGAAGCTATCGAGCGCTTTGATTTGAGTATCGATTTCCTGCTCGATGGGTCCCAGTGCGATGCCCAGGTCCGCACGTTTAAGGGCTGAGAGTTGCGCCTTGGCCTTGCGTACGTGCTCAAGTGTTTCCGAATTTTGAATCAAATCAATCATCTGCATGGCTTCTCCCTGTGCAAAGCGTACGAATGACTCCTGTGCAGAGCCCTCATTCTTGGCCTGCATGATGCGTTGCAGAGTGGCCGTGCCCTGCTCGAATGTGGCGGCGGTCCTCTTGGCATAGACCATGGAGGGATCGTTGCCGAGTATCCTTAGGAGATCGCGTGAATGCTCGGTACGATTTTTCTCAATCACGCCAATGTTCTCATTCTGTTCCGTTTCGGCAGTGACGGAGCGGGTGATGAGGCTCTTGCCCTCCGTCTTCGCATAGGCCAAGTCTCCGACGGTGATAAGATCAGCGTCTAAGACGCGGCGGAACGTTTTTGAACTTCCACGTCCCGATTGCCCTGATTGCACACTCTCCGCGTAGACAGTGGAGAGGGCTACACTCTTGGGAGTTCTGCGCAGCACCAGCGTGAATCCTTTGGGCGGCGGCTGTTCGATCAGCTTCAGTGCATCGCTCCCGATGGTCACGCCCTCACACATCGCCCCCGATTGCATGCGGATTGTGAAGAGCCGGTGCGGGTAATGTTCCTTCTCCCCACGTCTCAATGTGACAGGGGAGCGGTAGTCCGCGATGCCGAAGCTGCGCTGCGTTTGTGTCTGCAGGTCCAATTCCGCTCCGTTCTCATGGGCGGTGGTATCCAGGCGGTTTCCGTCACTGCGGTACGTTGCGCCGTTAAGAACGTAGCCGATGTCCGTTTCCTGCAGCAAGAATGTGGAGGGAGCATCCGTGAATGCTTGAAATGCTCCTCGACCGCTCCCTACAAATTTTGTCTGCATGGAGAGGACGGGTTTGAGGAGGAGCGGTTGCGCACCCTTGGGCAGCTTCATGATCTTTTCTTTGGCTTGCGGCGTGAGCATGATTGTCTTTCCTTCTCCTTGACGGAAATCCAGTGTTGCGATTGAGCAATCCTTGAGGTGATTCTGTGATCGTCCCTGATAGCGTGGGATGGATCCGCTGCCGGCCGGGTAAAGCTTCCAGTGGGATGCGGCATCCTGCATGGAACGGATGACGAAGGTCTGACGCATCCGAAATTGATCCAGAATATCGGCGCTGGAGTCGATTTTCCGTTGTTCATCGATGGCAGCTTGAATGGCTTCCTGGGTGTGACCTGAAAAGTATGCGTCCTCGAACCTCGTGAGCTTGCCCTGCGTGCGCAGAGTTGTGGTTGCCTGTTCAATGCGTACCCAGATTTCCTTTGGTATGACGTCTTTCAATTGTTCGCCGTGCACTTCACGCAATTTGAGCAGCAGGCGGTTTCCTTCTTCCGTATTCCCGGTTGCATGCGCAACGGTCGAATCGTGGAAGGCGAGTGCCGTATCCAATTGCACGATAAGTTGATCGAGGGGCTGACGGGACTGCTGTTTCTCCTTCATCTGATCGCGCAGTTTTTTTATAATGGTGACACGGGTCGCTGCGGTTTTATCGAGTACGTCGATCTTGTTTGTAAAGAGATCGCTGAAGTTATATTCACTATTTTTGGTCATTTCGATGAGCTCCTGCACGTTGTTCTGCTCTTGTGCGCGGAGTGCGCTCACTTCGGCCGCATTGATTTCCGCACGATCATGAGCGCTTTCCAGGACGGAGCGTACGGCGGAGGCGCAATCGGCATAGGGAGAATCCTCAAGACGATCGTTCTCCAGAAGATCCCATATGAATTGCTCTTCGAATGCGGGAAAAAGGATTTCGCGCACGGATTCCGGAAGCATGCGGATCAGCTCCACATCGGCGCTCACTCTCCTGCGAAGCATTTCATCGGTTTCCGTTGCGTGCTCCGCTCCTTTTTGCATCTTACCTATTTGACCAAGAAACCGCTCGATCTTCTGATTGAATTCCGTGACTTTTGCAACGGCATTGTCGCGGTCCACCGCGGTGAGCGAACGCAGCAATTCCTGAGCAACACCGGTACAGTTCTCTTCAATCTTCTGCCACTCAGGTGATTTTGCATCCTTCTTCACCTCGACCATGCGTCGCACTCTGCGGATCTGGCCTTGCACGTCGTTCACACGATCGATATATGTCTGCGTCAGACGTTCCTGCTCTTGATCCAGATCCACTTTCCGGTCGGCCTTGGCATCCAGCTTGTCGATGCGAAGTTGCTCTGCACTGATACGCTCATCCTTCGGTGCCGATTCTTGCGAAGTGGGTTCCATGTTTTAGTCCAAAAGGTGAGACGTACGCTCATCGGATGTCATCGTTTCCGACTGCTCTTCGGTTTTGCGCATGGTTTTTCTGGCACGCGCCAAGTGCGCGGAGAGCTGCTTAAAGAAATTGACATCGTTTTTTTCAGCTGCCGCATGAATGTTGTGCGTGATGATGGACTGCAGAACGGATTCCTCGCCCTCTAGCAGCGTGGAAAGTATTCCGGCATCCTCCTGCGTCATTTTTGACAATGCATCTCTGAGTGCTCGTTTGAGTTCCTCCGAGAGCAGAACGCTCCTGGAAATCTGTACGGAAAGCGTGAATTGTTGGTCTTTTGGCATTCTCATGATTATACCAGAAAATATCTACTCAGAGAATGGCTTTAGAGCGTCATGTATGGCTGGCAGTCAAATGCCCGATTGATTGACCCAAAGCCCAAAATCAGTAGTATACGTCGGTCATGTGCGGAATTATCGGGTATGTCGGTCGGCGGACGGACGCGGGTTTCCTCGTTGTGGAGGGGCTCAAGCGCTTGGAATACCGTGGCTATGACTCCTGGGGGGTTGCTTCTCGCACGGCAGAAAGCATCATGGTGCGCAAAGATGTGGGCAAGATCAGCGGAGTCAATCCCGTGGAATTTTTGCAGAAGAGTTCAATGGCAGTTGCTCATACGCGCTGGGCCACGCACGGCGGCGTAACGCAGGAGAACGCCCATCCACAAGTAAGCTGCGACGGTTCGATAGCCGTGGTGCTTAACGGCATTATTGAAAATTATGAAGTACTACGCGAACAATTAAAATCAAAAGGTCACATCTTCGTATCCTCCGGCGATACGGAAGTGATTCCGCACCTCATTGAGGAAGAGATGAAGCACACCGAAGATTTTGCTGCAGCAGTCCGAAAGTCCTGTTTGCAGCTTGAGGGTCGTTTTGCCGTAGTCGCTCTGCATCGAAATGCCGATGTCCTGGTGGCCTCGCGCAATGGTTCACCTCTTATCGTTGGTGTTGCGGATGACGGGTACTTCATCGCTTCTGACACGCCGGCGTTCCTGGACCACACCTCGACCGTTCAATATTTAGATGATGGAGAAATGGTGGTGAGTGATGGCGCATCCATTATTTTCTCTGATCTTCATACGGGTGAGGAACGTCAGAAAAGACAGGTGCAGATCACATGGACTTTTGCCGAGGCGCAGAAAGGGGACTACGACCACTACATGCTCAAGGAAATTATGGAGCAGAAGGAATCGATCGCTCGTGCAGTGAATCAGAATGATGAAGAAATTCTCACGCTGGCCGAGGCCATCCGCAATGCGCAGGGAACATTCCTCTGCGGATGCGGTACGGCTGCCAAAGCGTGTATGGCGGGCGAATATTTCTTTTCTGTAATTGCGGGGCATCATGTGAATTTTGCTCCCGCGAGCGAGTTCAAGCTCTTCCATCGTTTTTTGAAACCGGAAAGCCTCCTGATTGCCGTCAGTCAAAGTGGAGAAACAGCTGACACTCTAGAAGCCATGAAGGTTGCCAAATCTAAGGGTGCGCGCGTACTCGCGATCGTAAATTCCGAAGGATCGACGATTGCACGCGAGGCCGATTTCACACTGCAGATCAATGCCGGTCCCGAGCGAGCGGTTGCTTCCACCAAGGCGCTCACAGGCCAAATGGCTGTGCTCCTGCTTATCGCCTACGCCATGCTGGGCAAGTTGCCCAAGGGGCGCACGCGTCTGTTAGAAGCGGCCGGTAAGATCAATGATATGTTGAACCCGCGCTACATCGCTCTCGTCGAATCCGTTGCGGAACGCATCAAGGACTGCTCTGATCTCTATATCATCGGCAAGGGCTGGAACTACCCCATGGCGCTGGAGAGTGCCATCAAGATTCAGGAAGTGAGCTACATTCATGCCGAGGGGTTTGCCGGAGGTGAACTCAAGCACGGCCCTATCGCGCTCATCGATGAAGGCACGCCCTGCTTGGCGCTCATCGGTAACGACGAAGTGAAGGCCGATATTCTCAGTAATGCCCAGGAACTCAAGGCGCGCGGCGGACTCATCATTGGCGTGGCCCCCGAGCGTCACGACGTTTTCGATCTCTGGATCAAAGTCCCCGATGCCGATACCGCTCAGGCCCTGGTGAACATCATTCCCGTCCAGGTGCTGGCGTATTTCCTTGCCGTGAAGCGCGGAAAGGACCCCGATATGCCAAGGAATTTGGCGAAAAGCGTCACGGTGAAATAATTGCGCATGGACATGCCACGCGCCGTAGAGACTTTGACATTGTCACGTCTCCGATTTGTTATTCAAGGAATAATGGCTTCTGCATGCCAAGACAGACGCGTTGGTATCGGGTCTCTACGGTTGCGCCTTCGTAATGCGTGGGCTGTGAAAGAGGAGATCCCTGGTCACGCGCACTCGAACTTGATCAGATTGCTGAACGATCGTCGTGAATTGATCAGAGGTCATCACGGTGGAATCGTCGTCCTGCAAGTGTAAAACATCTCCACTGTGAAGGCCCGCTCGCTCCGCCGCGGATCCCGGAATCACTCTTTGTACCACGATTTCACCCTGCGAATCATCAATGACAACTCCAAGAGCTCTTCCTCCCGTCTGGGCGCAAATATCCTGATATCTCAGACGAAGAGCCTGGGTCTGTGGATTGACCCATGGCGCTTCGGGTTGTTCCGGCTTCTTTGTTGCGGATTGTAGCAACGCAGAGCCGGTCAGCGCGGCTACGCCGACGATCATTGCTAACTGTCCGTTCGTCATTCGATTCATGGTTGCAATGGGAAGATATGTCCAGCATTCATTCTTCAATTATCAGTGTCAAGATTGAAACTGTCATTCTGTTTCAGAGATTGTCGTAACGAAGCAATGGGTGGCTCTGAAGAAACACACCGCTTTCATGAACTATTTCTCATCCGGTGGAATCCCGTAGTACTTGAAGAGGAACGTCGCGATATCCTTGAAGACCGGTGCCGCCGACTGCACGCCCAGTTCCTTGCCGCGTGCCTTGGGACGATCAAATTTTACCAGTACAACGAACTTTGGATTGTTTGCGGGGGCATACCCTGCAAAGGAGGTAATCACGGATCCTGTGCCTGTCTCATACTTTCCTCCCGGTCCTGCAACCTGACTGGTTCCCGTTTTACCGGCCATACGGTAGCCGGGAATCGCAGCGGATTTGGCGTAACCATTTTTGACGGAGCTCACCAGCATGGCGGTGATGGTGGACGAGGTTTCAGGCGTGATAACCTGGTCGATCACCTTGGGTTGATTGCGCTCCACGGTGCCATCGGCTCGGAGGATACGATCAATGACCATCGGCTTCATGAGTTTTCCGCCGTTGGCCAGAGCGGCGAATGCCGTAATCATCTGCAGAGGGGTGGAGGAAATTCCCTGTCCGTACGATGAAGTGGCCAACAGAGCATTGCTCCAGTTCTTCCACGGAGGTAGCTCCCCCGGGAGCTCATCTTCCAGTTCTACCCCGGTGATGTGTCCGAATCCGAATCGGTCCAAAGCCCTGTAGAAGAGTTTGCGCCCCAGCTTGGTGGAGACGGTGGTCATACAGGTGTTGATTGAAAACTCCAGGCAGTTGGTCATGGTGACTTTTCCGTAGTATTTGAAGAGGGCGTTCTGGATAGTGAATTCATCCACCTTGACCGGTCCGGAATCATCGTACTTATCTGTGGGGGTCACTTCGCCCTGATCAATGGCAATAGCCATGGTGACCGGTTTCATCACCGAGCCCGGCTCATACACGGCCTGTACGGCACGGTTTAAATAGGCGCCGACGCCAATGCCATTCTTAAACTTGAGCCACACATTGGTTCGTTCTGTGGGAAAAAGCTCAATACGGGTGGTCTGTCCCAGATAAAAGTAGTAACGAACGATATCGCGAAGGTTGTAGAGCTGCTCAATATCTGAAAGTTGTTTCTGCTTCTCAGCCGAAAGTTTGGCTCGACCCTCCTCAGTGAAGACGTCATCCAAATATCCCTTGAGAATGAACGCGCCGGTATCTGGGTGATAAATCTCTACGACGATTTGCTTGGCCTGATCAGGAGAGAGAATCATGGGAACCTTTTCGTAGACCGCACCGTAGCTATTACTGTCGAAGAGCGGCGCATTCACCATGGCCAGAATCCGGCCGGTCTGTGGATCCATAACAATTGCCTGCCCACTGTCGGCATCGGCATTCTTGACTGCAGCATCCATGAGCTGTTCGACCTCCTTCTGAATTGAGCGATCGATGGTGAGGACAATGGAATCGCCGTCCTTGGGATCGACGATGCGCTGGTCTGCTGTAAGGATCTGGCCGCCGCTGGGATCGCTCACGGAGCGAATGAGTCCCTCCTGGCCCCGTAGCTGCGGATCAAAGGTGCGTTCTATTCCGTACTGCGCCTCTTGATTCGGATTAAGGAATCCCACCACATGTGAACCAACGGTGCCATCGGGATAGTAGCGCCAGTGTTCAGCGATAAGCGCAATGGAGCGGAAGGGATCGATAATCGTCTCCGCTGCATCCACGGATGCGGCTGCCTGTTTGCGTTGAAGGGTTTCTTGCAATGACTTGAGTTGCGTTTCTTTGATTCGCATCGAGATGGAGGGCGGCAGGCGTCGCATGATAGAAACGTATCGCAGAGGTCTGCTCAAGAGGAATTCCCGCAATACGGCAGGATCCTTCCCCAGTGGCTCAGCAAGCTTGCGGGCAATCGTCGTCACTTGTCCCTGGTTGACCTGTTCGGGATTGGCTGAGATCAGACGTGAGGTGCGATTGATTTCAATTCCTGGAATTTCCAATTCCTCAACGGTGGCCAGCTGCATTTTATCGGCTCCATACAGAAGGGGTACGAAGGTGACACGCTTTTCTCGTATGCGTTCTTCAATCGAACGAGCAAAACGTCTTCGTACTTCCGTCAGTTCAGGAAATGTTAATGCAGAAGGCAGCGGGAGCTCTTGAGGGAGTGGCTCCAAAAGAGGGCCGGAAAGCAGTGTATCAATACGTAAGAGGGGATCGAATGCTGCAGCATATTCACGCAGTAATTCTCGTGGGCAAAGAGGCGACCCTGCAACGCAGGCAGCATGAACTTCAGGGGTAACCAGCAGGTCAGCCAGCTTTTCGGCTACGACTACGGGATCCTCTGTTACCAAGGGGTCTACGTAGACTAAATCCAGTGTGGTATTTGTTGCCAGAATACTCGTTTCAGGCGTTTTGCTGCTTTGCGAAAAAATTTCTCCTCGTCGAGCGGGAAGCACGACTCCTCCGAAATGTTGTGCCTGAGCAGCCGCTCTATACTCGTCGCCTCGCAGGAGCTGTAATTCCAGAAGTCTTGCAAGAATGATCAGCCCGAAGAGGCCGAGTACAATATGCACAATGAGCATGCGCTGCTCCGCGTTACGATGCCTCTGCATTTCCGACGGTAATCGATACGAGTGCATGGCAGCGAAGTATAGTGTGTGGAATGAAGAAACGGAACCAATGGTCATGCATGAAGTTTTCTGCTATAATACACAGATGTCCGCAAATTCTTGGGAATCAATGGATGGCAAGACTCTCCTTGATGCGCTTGAGCAATATTGCGTACTCCAAGGAATCTCTGATCTTCACTGTTCACCGGAGAAGACATTCGTTCGCTTTGAAGTGCGTCTGCACGGTGTGTTGGAGTTGATTGCGAATATTCCCATAAATACCTACGTGGATTTTTTGCGTTATGTGAAGTTTGCGTCAAAGCTGAAGATGAATATCACCAATATTCCGCAAGATGGACAGATGGTTTTTGATGTTCCAAGCACGAATGCTGCGGGAGTAGCGGAACATCGTACGGTCAATATTCGTGTAGCCACCATTCCGTCACGATTTGGAGAAGCGATTACCCTGCGCTTCTTGGATCCAAAACGCGGAATCGTAGCATTGAAAGAGCTGGGATTTTCGGACGAGATGTCACAGCGTCTTTCTGCGATCATGCATGTGGCCAACGGGCTCTTTCTCATTACGGGACCCACAGGATCCGGAAAAACAACATCTTTGTATGCGCTTCTTCAGACAGTCATCGGCACACATAGGCATATCATTACTCTCGAAGATCCCATTGAGTATGAAATAGCCGGTATTGTGCAGAGCCAGGTAGATCCGACTCACGATTATACCTTCTCTTCGGGATTGCGCTCCATTCTGCGTCACGATCCCAATATTATATTGGTAGGAGAAATCCGTGATCTTGAGACGGCGCAAACTGCCATCGATGCCTCACTCACTGGACACCTGGTGCTTTCCACTCTGCACACGAACTCCGCTATTGAGGCCATTCCGCGCTTACTTTCCATGGGAGTGAGTCCCTACCCCTTTGCCCCGGCATTACGCGGAGTTATGGCGCAGCGTCTTGTGCGTACTCTCAAGCCGGAATTGCGCACTGCAGGGACAGTCATTGATCCTGCCAACAGTGCCATATACGGTGGGCGTTGCGTTATTGCCGAACTCCTGGCGGCCACGACGGAGATTCAGAATCTTATCCTGAGTAATGAAAGCGCAACGGCAATCGAACAACAGGCACGCAAGCAGGGTTACATGTCCATGCGAGAAATGGGTGAGAGATTGGTGAAAGAGCGCGTCACAACGCAATCGGAGGTGGATCGAGTGACACGATAAGTGTGTTATATCATTGCAATCGTTTTGATCACGCGACGTGATTTCTTGTAAAAGGAATCTTGGCATAGACCCGCTGAGCGAACAATGAAGTATGGATCAGGTCGCCCTGTGATAAATAATTGGCAAATGTTGATCCACTATTGATTTCGATGAATCGTCGTTCAGACCTGACTTGCCTTCGTATGGCAAACGCGTCTACCATGACAAGCCAATCCACTTTCGCATGCTGTATTACCGACACCGCAGGAATAACTTCACGCTCTCAGAGCCGTCAGTATTTCGTAGGGCGCTTCGACCAGCCATCGGAATTCTTTTGGCGCTTGCCGTTCTGTACGTCTCTGGTGATTGGCTCCTGAAAAAGACCGGCTTTGGTAATCATTCTCGGCAGACAGCTGTTGTGCTTTCCATAGAGAAAAGGGCGGGTGTACTTGTGTCTGTTGATGGCAAGGAGTTCGTCAGTGCGCAGGACCAGATGAAGCTCTACAGTGCTGATCGCGTGCGCACGGGCCCTAATGCCGCCGCAGCCGTTCGTTTCTTTGATGGGACGGTGCTACGACTTTCGGATCAAACGGAAATTACGCTTGTGACCAGTGATCAAAAATCGGATGATTCTGTGATCTCCGTACATCTGACAGATGGCAAGGTATGGGTCTTCACGCCTATGGCATCATCGTACTCTGGGTCTATTCTTCGTTCTCTTGTTGCAGGCGATCTTACATTCCAATTCCCTGCACATACCGATGCGATGATCAGTGCACGATCCGCTACAGTATATTCTGCTGCAGGTTTGGGCATCCAAGTTGATATTCCGCATGCACCCATACCTATCATCATTGGAGAAGGTCAGCAGTTCGCACTTCCGGAGAACTATAATCCGGATGAAGATCTCTATCAGTACCGTTCTCCGTTGGCTTCTATCTCTGCGCCTTCCGCTTTTGTTGAAGAGAGTCGCTCACTCTATTCAGTTCAGAAACCCAGTGTGCCTGCAGGTGCGTCTGGATCGGTGATGATCGGCGCAACTGATCTTTCCGTTATCAGCCCCATTAATGACAGCACGGTCCAGACATCAACAGTGGAGGTGAAGGGATCTGTTTCTGAGAAGGTGACTGGAGTTCGGATCAATGGCTATCTTGCGACCATTGCCGGTGATCGATCATTTACGTTAGAAGTGACCTTGCCCGATGAAGATAAGGTCACTATCACCGTGGAGGCCTTAGATGCTCAGGGAAATGTTCTTGAGACCACATTACGAGAGCTCACTCGCGATCGGAAACCTCCTGCAGCCCCTACGATCACCAATCCCGCAAAGAACGGTGAGACATATCGTACGCAGAGTTCGGAGATCGAAATTAGCGGAACGGCTCCTGCCGGCGCCGCAGCAATTATTGTAAATGACTATCGTTTGCAACTTTTTAAGTTAGGCGATACCACGTGGACCTACCTTGCAGGAACCAAGCTGCAGAATTTACAGCAAGGCACTAATATTTTTACTGTTACCTCTATGAATGAGAGCGGTGTGAAGAGCGAACCGGCGGTACTCACGATTATCCTTGGAGAAGGAGCGGAAGGAGTCATCGTACCAGCCGTTGGTGCGAGTAGCAGTACATCCGACATTGTGTCAGAGGATCAATTGCCCCAAAACCCCCCTTTGCAGCCGGGCACTGTTAGGGTGACCGGACCAAAAGAAGGGTCAGAGTTCACCTCAACGGGAAGTGCTTTTCTCTTAGAGGGAACAGTAATGCCCCTGGCAAACAGCGTGTGGGTGAATGGCTACAAGCTCAAGCTCTACACGCCGGGAAAGTTATTCTGGAATTACATTGCAGATCCGGCATTCGGAACGCTCAAGAAGGGCGTAAATACCTATCGCATCAATGTACGAGACGCTGCAGGATATCTGCTGGATACCACGACGTATACGGTGACGTACTAGGAATTTGGGGGACAAGGCAGAGAAAGGGTCTTGAGTGAGTTTTGGAGCGTGGCGGGTAACGGTGCCGTGATGGATTGCGCAACCTTCTTCACCGGAGAGTGAAAAGAAAGTTTCCATGCGTGGAGGGAAAGCGAGTGGATTTTGCGTTTTTGAGAGAGCGCTTCACTCTCAGGTGATGTGTAGGTTTCATCGCCCAGAATCGGATGCCCGATGGCGCTCAAATGCACACGAATCTGGTGTGTGCGGCCCGTGTGCAGGTCACAGGCAAGCAAGGCGGCTTCCGCACTTGCGGCAAGAACGTGGTACGTGGTCTGCGCGCTACGGGCAGCAGTCGATCCTAAGACGGACATCTTGGTGCGGTTACTTACGCTACGACCGATGGGAGCATCGATATGCGCTTCACTCTGGGCAGGAACTCCTGCTACGACTGCCAGATACGTTTTTTGAATCGTACGATCCTTAAATTGCTTCTGAAGTGCTGTGTGAGCTTGCGGGGATTTGGCAATCAGAAGACATCCGGTGGTCTCGCGATCCAGGCGGTGCGCCAGAATGGAAGACGCGGAGAAGGGGATTTTCATTTTCTTAAACAAGAATGCGATGCCATGCAGGATGGTCGGTTCGTCCTTGGACAAGCCCGGAGCGGGGTGCACGGCAATACCGGCAGGTTTATCGAGCACCAGGCAGGATTTATCTTCATAGAGCACTGTGAGTTTGAGATCCGCAGGGGCGATGTGGCTCTCGGTCTCCTGTTCTTCAGAATCGTTCATACTCACCGAATCGCCAGGCTGCACCAGATGTGCGGGTTTGCGGATGATTCGGCCATTGAGCAAAACACACCCGCGACGGATAAGGGCACCTGCTTTCACACGACTGACAGTAACTTGCTGTTCTGCAAGAACGCGATCCAAGCGTGCACGTTGGTTGACGGTGAATTTCACGCCATTAGTGTACAGCAGGCAGAGCAAGCGCGGATGCAGGGATTTTCTACATGTTTACTTGAACGGCTGGTATGCTCTCTTCCAATGGCACCCTTATCCGATCTCCTCACCCGCGCCGTAGAAAAGGTTGTTCCACTCGATCTTGCCGAACAAAAATTGAAGTCCGGCAAAAAGCTGCGTCTGTACTGGGGGATCGATCCTACGGGAACCAAGATCCATCTTGGACATTCCGTCCCGCTCAGAAAGATGCGCGCTTTCCAGGATGCCGGTCATCATGTGATTCTGCTCATCGGGAGCTTTACGGCCATGATCGGGGATCCCAGCGGGCGTGATGAGCTCAGGAAGCCGCTCACCAAGGAAGATGTTCAGAAGAACTTTGAGACGTACATCGAGCAGGCAAAGATGATCCTGGACATGGGGAAACTGGAGATCGTGTACAACCATGAATGGCTGGAGAAGCTGACGTTCAAAGATATTCTCTCCCTCACGAGCAATTTCACCGTGCAACAGATGCTGCATCGGGACATGTTTGCCAAACGCATGGAGGAGGATGCCCCCATCAGTCTGACTGAATTCATGTACCCGCTGATGGTGGGCTATGATTCCGTGATGCTGGATGTGGATGTGGAATTGGGAGGGAACGATCAGCTCTTCAACATGCTTGCGGGTCGCACGTTGCAGGCCGCCTTTAAGAAGCGTGATAAATTCGTTCTGACTACCAAGATTATTGTTGGGACCGATGGCCGCAAAATGAGCAAGTCTTACAACAATTGCGTGTACCTGGAGGATGAGCCCAACGACATGTTCGGCAAATTAATGAGCGTGAACGATAATCTGATGGAAATCTACTTCGAATGCTGCACCGATGTGCCGATGAACGAGGTGAAGAAAATTCTCAGCGGAAAGCCGCGCGATGCTAAGGCCCGTTTGGCGCACGAGATCGTCACGCTCTATCACGGAGCAGGCGCAGCAAAGAAGGCGGAGGAAGCCTTTGATCGCGTTTTCAAATCAAAAGAGACGCCCGAGGATATTCCGGAAGTGAAAGTGAAGAAGGGAATGTCCATTATCGATGTCCTTGTTTATTCCAAATTGGTTTCAAGTAAATCGGAAGCACGTCGTGTCATCGAGCAGAAGGGCGTGAAGCTGAATGGTACCGTGATGGACTCAACGGATACCTCAGTCCAAGATGGAATCCTTCAGGTAGGCAAGCGCAAGTTCATCCGTCTGCGATTGAGCTGAAAGGCAAAGTGGACTATACTGGTGATACACAGCAACAATGTCATGTCCATAGAGGAGATTCAACACGATCAACGGTTTGCCCACACGACCCCTACGACTGCGGAGCAGAGTTCGGCTTTGGAGCACCGACCCACTCCGACTGTTGCTCAAACGGAGACAGTGATCATGAACCGTAGATCGCGTGTATCACCTGAAGTTTCACCAGTGAGGATCGACCCGGCCATCTTCCTTCGCAGATTCACTGCAGAGGCGTTGCAATCGGGGGCGCTCACTCTTGAAGAGGGACTTGCTTGCATGCGGTTCATCGATGCCGCAGATACTTCCGACGATCGAGGAGAAGTGGGTGGTATTCGAAAGGGAATTTCAAGATTTCTAAGTGGACTCTTTAGCAGGAGAAATCAGATATAGATTATGTGCGTGAAAGCTTCTTGAGAACCTCCGCGTGATCGCGGAGATTGGGTTGCCATATTTTAGCGCACTCCACAATGCGCTGGTGATGATCGAGCAGTAAATCGAAGATACGTTGCCCCGCTCCATTGGCTGCATGCCTCTCCAGTTTAGAGGTACGCAGAACATCCAGGAGCTGAGAACGCACATCCTCTCGCAGAGGTTTGACCCATTTTGGATCACCTAACGCATCGGTATCCAGCAGGAATTTCCGAAGTAAGACATGAGGCTTCCCTTTCCCAAAGAATTCGCTGATACGTTTTGCCTCCTGTGCAATGGCAACGGGTGGGAGTTTGTGGATGCTCAAGAGCCCGATGAGATCAGTTACCAGAGACATTTCGCGATCCAGATACCATGCCAGATGAAAGGAAGTTTTGGCAGTGCGTTCTTCCTCCTTTGTCGTTCCATTGGGAGGTGCGGTGATGAATGCACCCGGCTGATAAAGCGTATGCCAATCTTCGGGTGTGAGGAGCGGGAGAATATCCTCAAATACTCCCGGCGGGAGAGAGCGACCCTTATGGTCTTGCCAATGTGCGCTGGCGATCAGATAGCGACGAATGAAGAAGTCCGGCGGAGCATGGCCAGTCACCACATGAAAAATCCTATGCTCCTGATTGGGTATGCGACTCAAATTGATGTTATTGCTTGCTCCGTCAAATGAATGTGGAACGCAGTGGTGATCGGTGAGTTCTGCTGACGATTCCATAAGGAGGTGAGAGTACTCCTTTCTGAGCGTTTCTTACATGATCAAGGAGAGATGATTCCTCCGGCTCAGAGCAAACATGAAACCGTATAGTTCTGTCTGCATGGTGTTGTATTGGCTTGAACCGTTGGGGCAATAAGCGCATTGAGTGCAACAGCGACACCACCGACCAAGAGGATGGAGAGGAGGAATGCGAGGCCGAGGGTGCGTGAATCGTGTGACATGGGTGCTTGTACACTGGGTGGAACGATGGAAGTGGGCTTGCGTTACAGGAAAAGAGCAAATAATTAGATCTTGCAGGTCACGCGACACCCCAGTATCTGAAGGCTGGAAAGCGCTCTGCGATGCGCTGCTTGGCCCCTGAGGGCAGGAAGGATCACATGCATTTGGCTGCGTTCCGGACAGGAAGAAATCCAAGCAAGAACACTCTCAAATGTGCCTTCCGGAGACCGGGAGCAATCCACTCTGATAGAGGAGAGGGCTGTTGTTGGCGTTGGATTGAGCATCTCTACGTGCATGCAATAAGTGTACACTCGTACACCCCTTGGATGCAAGGGGTTTGGAAAAATTCTGTGTTCGATCCCAATTATTTGTGACGTGAAAGAGAAAATTTCATGCTCATCAAAAAATGTAGTAAGCGAAAAATCAGGTATGATGTTTCACAATAGCTAAATTTTTCCCACTACGCACTGCGTACTGCTTTAGCCACCGCATCCGCAATGCCATCTTCAAAGACCGAAGGGATGATTTTCTCCGCTGTGGGAGAGGGAACAAAAGCTGCAAGAGCTTGTGCCGCTTTGACCATCATGCCCTGTGTGATGCGCTTGATGCGTCCATCTAGCACCCCACGAAAGAGCCCCGGGAATACCAGAACGTTATTGAGCTGATTGGGGAAGTCACTGCGACCCGTGGCCACCACTGCGGCTCCGGCGGCTTTGGCTTCATCGGGCATCATCTCCGGGTCGGGATTCGCCATGGCGAATACGATGGGATCCCTTGCCATCTGCGCGATCATCTCCGGCTTAAGGACATTTGGCTTACTCACTCCCACAAATGCATCGGCACCTTTGAGTGCATCGATCAGCATGCAGCAGGCATCGTTCTTGTTGGTGAAGGTTGTGAGCATGTTCTTGAGCCAGCCTAAATCTCCGCGCTTGCTGGTCACGATCCCTTTGGAGTCGGTGACGATGATGTCGCCTACACCAAAGGAATGAAGCAGACGTGCAATGGCAGATCCCGCGGCCCCTGCGCCGGAAATGACGATCTTCATCTGGGCCAGCTCCTTATGCACGACCCTTGCAGCATTGAGGAGTCCTGCCAAAACGACAGTGGCTGTTCCATGTTGATCGTCGTGGAAAACAGGAATGGGCAGCGCCGCCGCCAAACGTTGCTCAATTTCGACGCATCGTGGCGCTGCAATATCTTCTAGGTTGATACCGCCGAAGACGGGAGCGATTGCGATCACCGCTGAAACGATCTCTTCCACGTTTTGGGTAGCTAGCGCAATGGGGAAAGCATCGATTCCGGCAAAGCGCTTAAAAAGCGCGCACTTGCCCTCCATGACGGGGAGTGAAGCGGCAGCACCGATATTGCCGAGTCCCAGGACTGCCGAACCATCGGTGATCACTGCAACGGTGTTACCCTTGATCGTGTACGCATACACTTCCTCAGGATTCTTGGCGATCTCTCTGCAAGGTGCGGCCACACCCGGCGTATAAGCAACGGAGAGATCGTCACGCGTGACGAGGGGGAGCTTTCCTTCGATCGAGAGCTTTCCTTTGGCTTCGCGATGTCGGCGGAGGGCTTCGGCGGCATAATCCATGATGAGGCAGGGGTGAAGGTGAAGGTAAAGGTGGATGAGATGACGATACTCTGAATCATACAAGACTTGCTGATCGAACGGGGCCAAGCAAACTTGCGCATGAAACGGATGCATGTCAAAGACATAAAATTGGCTTACGTAAGCCAAAATATTACCTGTTCCCCTGAGTGTCTTTTTGGGGTTAGAATCCGATCGTCTTTTTCCCCCTCTCTCTATGCCCAAGAAACTGAAGAAAGCTAAGGCGAGTCCCAAGAAGAAGGCCAAGAAGCTTAAGAAGGCGATGCGCAGGTCCGTGAAGAAGATTAAAAAAGTTACAAAAAAAACAGCGAAGAAAGTAAGAAAGCTGAAGAAGGTTACTAAAAAGACCGTGAAGGCGAAGGCTTCTTCCTCCAGAAAGATGGTGGTTCGACAGATTGCGGAAAAGGTGATCGGCAAGGTCACGCACTACTATGATCGTATCGGCGTCGCCGTTGTCGCTCTTCAGTCGCCCATTCGCTTGGGAGATACGATCCGCATGAAACACGGAGAATCGGCATTCGATCAGAAGATTGAATCGCTACAGTTCAATCACGCACCGATTGCAGTGGCTAATGCTGGAGAAGAAGTTGGCATGAAGGTCGATCAGCTTGCCACCGAGGGAACGCTTCTGATCAAGCCGTAACTTGCCTCTATGAAACCGTTTGCGTCACATTCCGATCCGGCAAAGGAGCCCGTTGCGCGTGCCATTGGCCAGACGTTTGCAATCGCACAGCACTTGTTAGATCTTTCTCTGACGTGGGGATTTAGAGTTATGAAAAAAGTCAGTGATAGATCTGCAGAGGACACCATGCCGCGGAAGGGGATTGTCGCAACGGCTAAGCATGCCACACTGCGCACCATGCACTTCCTGGGATCCATGGGTGATGCGTACTACGAGTGGTACGGAAGAATGAAGGCGGAAAAGACGAAAAGGAAATGGTGAGTGTTGCCCCGTCAGCTCTAACGCCTTTGTCGAAGAAACGGAAGGGAATACTTAAGGTACAGTGCAAAGAAAGTGAGGAAGAGGAGCCCACCGATTGAGCCGTGAAAGAGTGTTGTTGCGAAAACAGGAAAGTGCAAACCGATGAGGAGTATGAGGAGGATCCTCAAGATATTGAGCGACCAGAGAATCCCCATTCCGATAAGCATGGAAAGGATAGAGGGGCATGATCTGATATGAGAACGGAAAAGAACAAAGCTCCAAAGACCCATAAAGAGCGCAAGCGTAGAGAAATCCGTACACGCCGGCCCCAAGTGAACGCCGAAATCATTCACGGCGATGAAGCCATTCACAGGAAGAATGGTGGTGCGAAGCGGGAGGAGAGAAAGAAGCCATTTAATGGTTAAAAGAATAGGTTTTATAGACAGACGGAAATAGGCAATCTCAATCACATGAGCGTAAAGGTAGAAGAGGAAGACGGCCGTTCCTACAAGGAGAGGGAGGGCAATGATGCGCAGAAAGCGAAGGGAGTACACGGCAAAGAGAGCTCCCATTAATGGTAAAAGTGAGGCGGAGTATGCCGAATACGCCAAGAATGATTCCCCTCCGTACGGAAACTGAGTGACGAAACGTTGCATGAGTAAGAAGCGAGCATAGGGAGGATGCGTGACCCAGTGTGCGAAAAGAGAGAGGAGAATAAAGAGCAATAGGGCAAAGGCAGTTTGGCGCTTGGATGGGGCGTAATATTTGGGATACGCCCAGTCGATGTTTCTTCGCGCTGCAAACAGTACAAGTCCAAAGATCACAGGAATCAGGAGGAGAGGATACGCATTGATGCCCAGAGCTCCTACGTACGGACGAGCAAGGGTCCACACGGCAAAACGCGTAGGCAGAAGGAAGAACGCGGCAAGTGAGAGGATGTACGCAATCGCGAATCGCAGTGCAATCTGCTTGCCTGCATTCATCTGTACGCGCAGTGCTGAGGGGGGGGAAATCAAGATTGAATCAGAAGTGGAGCAGGAGTGAGTAAACCTTTCCGATGCAGAACAGCGACACATCCCATGAGCGCGAGAAGCAGAGACCACCACGAGAAGAAGGGAACATCGCCCTCGCCCTGCCCACCGGAGCTGATGGGTCCTACAATTTTCCAGACAGATTCTCCATCCAGCGTGACCACAGAGACCGAGAAGGAACCAGCATCAAAGCCATTGTTGGTTTCCAGAAGTGCTCCGTTGATGTCCCATGTGGCTGACCAGGAATCTGCGCTTGTGCAGCCGATGGTTTCCTTGCCCGAGCAGTACCGCACTCGCGTGTGGTTGGCCGCAAAGGGAACGTAAAGTGTGATATTCCCGGAGACTCCCGTATGGCCGCTGATGCCGTGAATGACTGCCGCCTTCAGGTTGTCATCCCGAGAAGCCACAATACTCGAAAGATCTCTGTTGCCCGCATTAAAGTCAAAGGAGAAATCAACGATGGGTTTGGCTGACTTACGCAGACGAATAGTCTGTGTTCCTGTCTGACCGGACGCCGTCACATCCGTATTTGTATCCGAAGCCAGAACGGCACTATGGTCCACAGAGGGAAGTACGGTAATCACATTGCCAGCGCCACAGTGATTCGTACCCATGCAAGTTTCTCCATAAATACAGTCGCCATGGCCCATACAAGCCGCTCCGTTTTCAGGGGCAGGATTTTCGCGACAGATACTGTCTCCCCGACAATTCTGACCGTAGATGCAATCCTCGTGGCTCGGCATGGAGCAGGCTGCTCCGGAAGCAGTGGAGGAGGCAGTGCACACTCCATTACCGTGACAGAACTCTCCAAATATGCAATCAGCATGGTCTGCGGTACCGCAGGAGGTTCCGGAACTTGCCGAGGAGGGATTACAGAACGCGTTCCCGTGACAGGACTCCCCGTAGATGCAGTCTTGGTGATTGGCGTAATAACAGGCTGCCGAGGAGTACGCAGAGGAAGAGTTGCAGGAGCCGTTCCCGTGACAGAATTCTCCGTAGATACAATCAACATGGTCTGCGGTGCTGCAGGCGGCCCCCATGCTTGCCGAGGAAGCATTGCAGTTTCCGTTTCCGTGGCAACTCTCTCCATAAATGCACTCATGATGGTCTGCATTGGTACAAGAGGCGCCTGTACTTACGGAAGAAGTACTGCAAAAACCTGTGGCAAAACAGTTTTCTCCGTAGATGCAGTCTTGGTGATTCGCGCTGCTGCAAGAAGCGCCTGCGGCGGAATCAGAACCTGTGCAAATACCATTGCCGCGGCAGAACTCTCCGTAGATGCAATGACTGTCGTCAGCGTTACCGCAGCCCCCGCCGCTACTTGCGAATCCGGTATTGCAGGAACTATTCCCTCCGCAGTATTGACCGTAGTAACAATCTTCTCCGTTGGCATTGTCGCAGCTGCTACCCAGCGAATTGGAAGTGCAGGATGCCAATGCATTGCAGTATTGTCCGTAATAGCAATCTTCATGATTTGCATTATCACAAGACCCGGTATAACTGTCATGACAGGAGGAGTCTCCTCCGCAGAATTGACCGTAGTAACAGTCTTCTCCGTTACCATTGTCACAGTAACCGCCCAATGAACTGGAAAAACAATAGCCGGAGACATTGCAGACTTCTCCATAGATACAATCTTGGCCGTTGGCATTGGCACAGGAATTCCCCGAGCTCACGGAGGAGAATAAACAGAGACTATTGCCGCGGCAGTACTCTCCGTAGATACAGTCTTGATTGTTGGCACTGCTGCAACCGGCTCCGGAACTGACATACGAGTTGTTGCAAGAGCTGTTACCGTGACAGTACTCACCGTAAATACACTCATGGTGATCTGCGCTGGAACAGGAAGTACCGGCATTTCCAGATCCGCTATAGCAGAAACTGTCTCCGGCGCAGAAATACGATGACGCACAGTTATTGTTGGAACTGCAGGAAGAGGTGTTGGTGCACGTGTACCCCTGGGTGCACCAGTAGCCTCCACTCACATCACAGGAATCATCTGACATGCAGCCTTCGGAGCAATAATCATTGATACAGGCATATCCTCCGCACTCGGCATTGATTGTGCATGAGGTGGCGTAAGCAATGGAGGGACAGAATAAACTCATGGTTACCCCTTGAAAAACACCCTGAATCCCACTGCTTGAACAAATCAGAATCACAAGCACAGTGAGCAGAAATACTTTTTCCCCGTGTTTATAGATCAGAGAAGGCATAAAGTCTGCCTTTATAGCAGATTTCAGAATAAAATACCGATTTACGGATAAGATGTAGATTGACAGAAAATAGTTGGAATGTGATGAGTATCGATTCAACTTCTCCACTTCGAAATTATCTGAGTATTCTCGAATTGCATGTTTATTTTCGCTATCCTAAACAGGATGAATCCCGTTCAGAAGATCCCCACCCCATCACTCCTCTACGTACATGAGAATTTACTGCCTCATGTGCGTGCTCGGTTCGGGATCGATAGCAGCGAGTATCAGCTGGCCACGGACTTCATAGCACACATCGCGGCGGAAAAAAACGTGCGCATGGGGACGCTGGAAGAAGAGCTGGGTGCGCTCTACATGCAGTTCTACCCGCCCCCCGCTCCATTTGATCTGACACTTGGACTGGGTCGCAAAGGAGAAATGCTTGCGCGCCTGCTCCACAAACGCTGGGGCTCATTCCCCAAAATTCATCGTTTGGATATCACACGCTATGAACTTGCGGATGGAACCGGTCACGTCCTCAAGAGCAAGACGGGCATGAGTATCGAGGAACAGATCGCTCGTGCAGGCCCCTTCCGCTCGCTCGCAATTGTCGATGATGTGCTCTTTACCGGATTCACAGCCTTCACCATCTTGAACTTGCTCCCACGTCACGCCTGCGATTGTATTCACCTCTTTTTCACACGAGGCATGGAAGTGACTCGGAAAAGTTTGATGGAGAAGGGTCACCGTGCTGCCGTGGGTATCTGCCTCAACGGAAAAATTGAGGAAGATGTCAGTACCATCTCCAGTATGAATTTGGTTTCCAAGGGAGCCATTCACACACCTACGGAAGGGGATATCTCGTACTGTCAGCGTCAGGAGTGGGTCGAGGCTTGGTTTCCTGCGCGTACCAAACGCATTCTGGCTCTGGCGCATGCCATCACGGCGTTGGTGAAGAGCTTTGAGCCTGTCAACGAGGCAGAGGAGACGATCGTATAGCATGGAAGACAAACCTGCGGTTTTCCTTCCGTGAACCATACTTTCCTCGGGTGAACCGCTCACCGTTCATGGCTTCGAACAGCGGGGCCAAATGGCAGGCAGGAAGATCCTTTCATCGTCATGTTAATTGTAATGCCGCTCGACAGCTCGCTCCGATCGGATCTCAGATCAAGCAATTTTCTGATCATGAAAGAAGTTTGTGTGATTGCACAGGAAAACCGGGGCAACGCGACGAAGGCGCTGCCCCATTTCCCCTCCGATGAGTCCGGAGAATTTCACGACGGTAACGGTTCATGCCGCAATGGGTTTCGGCAGGACCATGCACGCGTCCTGCGGGGTATCTTCCACGTGGAAGACGTACCACAACACGCGGTACTTCCTGAGGTTGATGGCACGGATGACCGCGAAGAAACGGCGTGACGTTGTACGACGGAACAGTGCGCGCCAGCCTTCCTTGGTAAACGGATGACGGATCAACGCGCAGAGGAGATCAAGGAAGTCTCTCGGCTTCACGGGCGGGAAGAGGTCTTCCCATTTTCCTTTCCAGCAGACCATAACTTCCTGGAGCGTCACGTCCTTTGGGAACACGACGGGTATTTGCTGCGTTCCCCGCGGTTTCACGATGTTGAGGATTCCGCAGAGACCTTCGTCGGTCTCCAGAAGTTCAAGGCTGTGGGGCATCCCGCCCCACGTCAGGGTTTCTCTTTGTTCAGGCATGTCGGATTCTCCGGTTGAAAAGGTAGGGAGGGGAACTGGCCCCATCCCGTAAAACAGGAACAGGAAAGAACCAGATGACTCCCTACGGAAACGATGCTTTGAAAGAACATGAAGTGCCTTACGATAGCGCTCTTCTCCCATAGTTCACCTAAATGCCTGAGAATTGCTCCAGTGCAGTTTCAAGGTATTTGACACATATTAATGTCAGTGACATAGTTAACAACCGATGCGTCGCAGAGAATTCCTGAGTACCGCTGCGGCTTGCGTACTCTCGCCACTCGTCAGAGCGGAAGAGCTGCCGCTCATGGGGCAGGAAGCGATCAATCTTTCCTCTGCAACCCGTGTTGCGCTCATTGCTCTTTTCAACGACGAGAGGTTCGCATACAGACAAGCTGCAAGCGACGAACTCATTCGCCGTGGGGCTGCTGAAATCAAAGAGAGGGGACTGCTCACATGGAAAAGAGAGCTTATGCCCACGAAGCAGATGACAGCGGAAATGCGATTGCGGCTTCAGGGCGTGATGCGTGCGTTGACACTGGAGGAAGCCAAGCTGATGTGGAAGGGCATGATCATGCCGCAGGTCTCAGGATACGAACCCGGAGAAGTGGCCTCCGTGCGAGAGTACTGCACAACTCTCAACCAAGTGATCGGAGGCACCATCGACATTGAACGGGCAATGCAAGCGCAGCAAGAAACCGATTCGACTATGCTAGCAGGAATTCCCGGTGAACCCTTTTGGGAGTGTATACGGAGAAACCGTGGCAATATCACTCTGTGGGGAGAGGAGGGGAGGCTGATACTCGATACGAAACCTGAAGAAAGATTTCTTGCCTATGACGGAGCTCTGTGCGGAAGGTTAAAATTTGACGAGTGCGGCGCAACGGTATTTCTGTTAACCAATCCCGGGGTGGAATTCTTGGGCTGGCGGCCGATTGCAGCCGAAGCCCAATCAGAGAACGGCTCTGTGGAAGTTGAGCTTGAGACGGATTTGTGCTGCCCTTCGCAGGTGAATGTGCTGTTTCCTACGGGACCTGATTTTGCATCACTCACCAGTCTCAAGCTCAAGCTCAGCACATTGGGCGCGCCCGTTGCCAGAATGACGGTGGAGGAATTCCGCGAGAAGAGAGACTTTGCACTCGGTCCGTTCAAACTCAGTCTTCACCCCGCGGAATCAAGTATAGGAGCAATGTCAGGGAGCAAGCGTCATACGATTTTGTGCCAGATGGAGTTGAACCCTCCGCGCAATGGAGTATTCAAGCACTCTCCGAACCGATTTTTTACGGCATATGGAGAGCGAAGCGGAGTGCAGTATTCCGGAAAATATGCTCGGTCCGATTGTTTCCTGGGAGGAGGGAACTTTAGGCTCTCGCTCCCTGAGCCTCTCACGCGTCTGGATATCCGCGTACCGGATTTTGATCAGATGAACACGATGAATCACACGCTTTCATTCGATCTCAAACAGAAACGAAGATCGGGTGGAGGGGAGAGGTGATGACTATGTATTCTTCTTGTGTTCCTCAATCAGTTTCTTGATGGTTTTATCCATCGACCCCATTTTCAGTAATTCCAAATCACGCTTGGTTATTCGATGAACGCTGATGAGGGTTCTACCTTTGTACAGATCGGTTTTTATATTGAATCCGGTGGATTGAGCATGCTTCTCATTGATCCAGAATAGTTCGCGCTCAGGAAGATAATCACGATTCTCCACAAGCTCTACAATTGAAAATTGGAAGCTTTGGGCACCATTGCGATTCCAGGAGTCCTGCAATGTGCGATTGATATGAATGCCATTGGTGAGATCAAGCATGTGCTTCTTGAGCCGATTATGAATGCTCAGGGAAGAACCGATGTAACACTCGCCCGTCTTCTCATTACGTATCTCGTAGATGCCGATGAGTCCGCGTGCAGGTTTTTCCATAAAGGGAGAGATTATAGCGCTCTCATAAAGAGGAGTGATGGTACTTTCGATGAACTTCCTTCAATTGTGGATTCGTCACATGAGTGTATATCTGAGTCGTAGAGAGGTCTTTATGACCCAGAAGTTCCTGAACAGACCTTAGATCGGCGCCGTTCCTGAGGAGATCGGTGGCAAATGAGTGGCGCAGAGTATGAGGCGAAGGATTGGAGAGGATGCCGGCCTGACGGGCATACCGCTTCACGATGCGGTAAATCATGTTTGCGGAAATCCGAAATCGCTCACCGGGAGGCATCTCAAACGTGGCTTGCTGTAGATGTGTAATAAAGAGAGGAGCCAGATGGTCCAATCTCGATTCGAGATATTTCTGCAATGCGTCACAGGCGGCATCAGAGAGAAAAACAACGCGCACTTTACCGCGCTTTCCGCGAACGCTGATTTCCCGCGTCTTATAATTGAGATCGGTACGATTGATGGAACGCAGCTCTGTAAGACGCATGCCGGTAGAGAAGAAGAGCTCCAGAATCGCCTTATCACGCTTGCCCTCGCGAGTATTCGTTTCAGGGGCAGAGAGAAGCTCAGCAAGTTCATCGGCGAAGAGCACTTTCACCTTGCGCTGTTCCTCCTTGAAACGCTGTATGCGATCAGGAGGGAGGACCTCCATTTCTTCTTCTTGTATCAGATATCGCAAGAAAGACCTCAATATTGTCAAATGATGATTCTTCGTACGAATTGAAAGCTCGCGACCGCTACGGGCTCGAAAAGAATGAAGTGCTGTTTTGAAGATGCGAATCGTCTGCTTATCAAAGAGGAGGGGACTGTCAATTTGAGAAAGTTTGAGAAGGAGGTCAAGGGACTGACGGTAGGATCGGATCGTCAGGGAAGATTTATTCTGCTCAGCCTGCAGAAAAGTTAGATAACGATCAATGGCCTGGGAAAGTGTCGTTGGATGACTCATTGAGCGGGGGAGAGGGGTTTTCCACAGAACATACCATTCAAGATAATGCTTTTTATCTTGAATAAGCAATTGACAGGTCAAGATGATCTGATTGTTTGATCATAGAGCCAAGAAGTCCGATATTCGGTCCCAAGGACAATGTATGTGTTGGAATCGCATCAACCGGGAGCAGTGTCGTCAGAATGAAGTAGTAGAGGATTGCGACCACCTCCCTGCCGATACTTTTCCATTCGAAGTACCAGGAGGCCTCCATGTCGCTTGGGATGGTAGAGAGCCCCCCCCACCCCTGAACGCGTGCCAGGAACGAAATGCGTGCCAGATGATACCGATCTGAAATAGCGAGGACGGTCGTACACGAGCCCGTAAGAGGTCGTGAATATGCAAGATTCTCCCATGTGGAACGTGAATTTCCTTCCAACGTCAGATCCCCTTCCGGAATGCCATCGGCAATCGCAACGTCGCGCATCACTTCTGCTTCACTTGCCATCCCCTCCTCTCCCTTGCCACCTGATAAGATAATATGTTGAAGTATTCCTTCTCGATAGAGTCGAGCAGCTGTTGAAACTCTTCTGGTAATACCGGGGCCGGGCAGAGAATTTCTATGGACTGCCGCACCAAAAACAATGGCACAGTTTCTTCCATTACCAGACTCCCCTCCTCTGGATCCTGACCCTTCTAAATTCCAAATGATAAAGAAGGTGATTCCCGCAAGGATGACGATCCCCAGAGAAATGAAAATAAGGAGAACCCTTGTAAGCCTACGAATGAAACTACGTGAACCCATTGCTTATGATCCAGTCAGCGGATTGATAAAGATATGTGAAGGAATGGGGGGTAAGGTAGCGCTCCATGGCGGCCAGATTGAAATGACTGCACTGTCGACTTCCGGAAAATTCTGAATAATACGCTGAGCCTCTCCCTTAGACATGCCTGCCACTTTCTCTCGTGCTTTCTTGGCAAATTGCGCTCCGGTTGGGGTGAGTGGATCTAAAATGTATTGCTCTGTACCGGAGAGATCCACAGTGATCTTGATCCATGTCAGATCATCGGAGTAGTCGATAACGTGCGCCACCAGACGACTCAAGGTGAGGCTTTTTTCTAAAAGTCGCTTGCCTTCTCTCACGTGAGATATCAGCTCTGCCGTAAGGAGGTCTAATACCGCTTTGGCGTCGTAACCATATACTGTATAAACGATCGTCCCTTCAATGGGGACCGAAGCCACTTCCTGACCGATATATTGCGTAGGGATGACAAGATTTTCGTATTTGGTTTGCGTGAGTTCGTCGTAGTAGAGCATCTCTAATTGTTGATCGGCATGCTGTGAATTCCAGAGGAGCTTTTCTTCGTCCACCATCTGTTTGGCAGTCAGCAAAAGTTCATTCTCCAAATACTTTTTAGCGTCTACTAAATCTTCCTTGGTGAGCACCGTGCGGAAGGAGGTCAGACCACCCGATGCGGAGACCTGATTCTCAGCATAAACGAGTGATTTCTCCCCTGCGGGCAATCCTGCAAATTCCCAGCGCTTGCCTGCAGGGATATTTCCACGCTCGCCGATTATCTCTCCGTACGTATCCAAAGGATCCGCCTCCGCCTCTACGGTTACACGTTGTCCTGGACTCAGAAGAACCGGCTCTTGGATGCGGAAAACCATGCCGGCCTGATTGGTCAGGCGCGATCCTGAGCGGAAGGAATAGGGCTCCTTGGCTCCATTGATAATCGTCATCTGCACGCGTGCGCTTACGCCGCTGAATTCCTTGCTTATGCGGTCGTAAGTGATTGTCCGAGAGAGCTTCACTCGTACGGGCTTGAGTGGCATGGTGCGTACACGGTCGGGAATCGCAAGGGCACCCGTCTGCACCAGAAAGATATTCACGGTATGAGTAACGGTGTCTTCCCGAGGCTTCACTTGAATTTCAGATGAGGGGAGAAGACGAAAAACAACGAACAGGAAAAGCCCAAGACTGACAAAAATAAATATCCAAATTCTCAGCTTAGGCAAAGAAAGTAACCCGATGGATTGCAGTTGCGAACGCAGTGTCTGGCGCCAGATCTGAGGAGAAAAAACGCGCAGCGCCTCTTCGCGTGCTGGATGGCTTTCCAGCACCAGGCGCATTTCCTGTGTGGAAGTAAGGACCCGAAACCCGTGCAGTCGTGCGGCAGAAATGAGAGAGGATCTCTTGGTGGCAATACGTGAGCGGTTGCGAATTTCCTGGCAGGCTTCAAAAAAACGTCTGCCCTCAACATGTTCCTTGAGCTGTAACTCGAGAGTGGAGAGGATCAGCAGGAGCTCACCATGGGTCTCTTTGGCACGTCGGAGGAAGGAGCTCCAGGACTCCCCTTCGCTCGGGATCATTACTACGAATTGTTCCATAGTGGTCGAGAGAGATAGTTCTGAGGAAAGGGTACTCCCCTCTCTGATTGGCGTGTGGAAGGATCGGAGAGGGGGTAGGAGGATGAGTCAAATGCATATTTTACTTCTTCTGAATTGCCTTCAGTGCCGGAAGTTCCTTTCCGGAAAGGAAATCCAACATGGCTCCCCCACCCGTACTTACAAATGTGTAGCAATCCATGGGGTACTTGTAGCGCGTATGGAAATCGATCGTATCCCCTCCTCCGATGATGGAGATGGATCCCTTGGCCGTGGCGTCACGGATGGCTTCCGCAATGCGCTTGGTTCCATGGGAGAAGCGGTTGAGCTCCGTCATGCCCAGAGGACCATTCCAGATGATGGTGCCGGATTTCTGGATGATTTTGATGTAGCGCTCCACCGTCACCTTGCCGATGTCCAAAATCATCATGTCTCCCAGGATATTCTCCAGCGGCAAATCGAGCTTCTCCGCAGCTTCCGAGGGCTCCGATGCCACCACCACATCACGCGGAACGTGGATATCGGCCAGTTCTTCCTTCTCACCTTCCAACATCATATCCTGCGCCTTCTCCAGTTGTTCTTCTTCATATTTGGATGACCCAACTTCAAAGCCGCGTGCAGCGATGAATGTATTGGCAATGCAACCGCCGAGCAGGATGTCATCGCCCTTCTTGAGGAATTGCTCCACGATGGGCACTTTCGTTTCCATCTTGGCGCCGCTGATGATGAGAGTAACGGGACGGCGCGGATCCTCCACCACTTGGGAGAGGTGCTGCACTTCCTGCTCCAGCTCCAGGCCCATGAATGCAGGCAGCAGCCTTGGAATGCCCGTCATACTGGCATGGTCGCGGTGACAATTGGTGAAGGCATCATTAACGTATACGTCGCCCAGTGCGGCCAGTTCCTTGGCGAACGCCTCGCGCTCCTTGGACTCCTTGCTGTTCTCCGCTTTCTCGTAGCGCAGATTCTCCAGGAGTAACACTTCCCCCGGCTTGAGAGCCGATGCTGCTTTTTTGGCCTCTGGACCTCGACATTGATCGCAGAACTGTACCTTCACCTTGAGGAGCTTCTCTAAGACGGGTACCAGGAGCTTCTGGCTCATCTCCGGTACGCGCTCACCCTTGGGGCGTCCCTGGTGGGCGGCGAGGATTAAGGCAGCGCCTTCTTTGAGGATGAATTTCATTGTGGGCAGGATTGCCTCAATGCGTGAGGCATCCGTGACTTTTCCGCCCTCGATCGGAACATCGAAGCCGGCGCGCACGAGGACTTTCTTGCCCTTAAGTTTTGCTTCTTTAAGGAGTGGGTAGCGCATGGGTAAAGTGTAGCCGCAGAACATCGCAAAAGTGAGCGCAGAAAAGTACACAATTCGTTGACTGATTAGACCATTGGTTTTAATTTACTTTTGTCCCCCTCTCGGCGCTACCCGCCAAAACGGGGACAGCGGGGTCCTTCGGGATCCCATACTCGTTTTTTCCAGCGGACAACCGTTGGCGAAGCCGCGATTGTGCGGCAGCCGGGAACCCTGCGTTCCCGGCTTTTTTTTGGCTGCCAGCACCCCTGTGTGCTGATCGTTTATTTCAAGAATGACATTGCAAAAGGCCTCATATTCAACAATAGTCTATTGTCTTCCGCTGGGAACCATTCGGTTCTTGAGAATGTGTGAAGACGACCGAGCGAGGGACTTTCCCTCACCGGCTGCAGAGCTACATTCAGATCCTCTGCAGCTTTTTTTCAGTTCGTGCAGTTATTCATCAGCCCTTTTAAAACCCCATTATCATTGTTAACCACTTGAACCCCCCTTCTCCGTGCATGTAAATCCACGTGATCCAGGAGCGGAATAATCGCCTTCTGAAGATCTTTCCCCACGATGTAAGCGCGGCGATCGAAGTGAAACATCTCACTCAAACGCTCCGGCAGATTCTTCACGGTTGTGGGGTAGAAATCCATGGAAGCATCCCTCCCCTCCTCGCGGAAGCGCGCGTTCCAGGCCTTCAGAACAGGACGTGCCTCCATGGCATTCCCGATGAAGCCGTAGAGATCGCGGTGTGGGGAGAGGCGGGGCTTGGTCATGGCGACAGTATGCCATGCTATCATGCACCGCAGCGCAGGAAGCTTCTTGCTCTGCAGAATCTATGACTCCTACGTTCACCCTCATCGCCCTCCCACTCGCCGTCTTTGCACTGACGGTTGTCCTACACATATTTTCTCTTCGTGCGTTTCCGCGATGGGGGCTCTTGGATTTTCCGGAGCGCTACGGTCTTTCTAGGCGTCCAATCCCCTACTCCACAGGTATCCTCGCCATTGTCGCCTTCCTCGTTTTCTTCATCACATTCGAATCCACACTCGCGCTCAAGCCTTGGAGTATGCAAGCCTGCGGACTGATTGCGGGCATCGTGATTCTGGGCATCGTCACGTTTCGCGATGATCGTCACCCGCTCCCCTCCTCTCTCCGCTTGCTCGTGCAAGTGATCGTTGCGCTGATCGTTTTCCTTACGGGAACGCGTATCTTCACGCTGACCAACCCACTCGCAGCACTTACGGGACTTGATGAGCTTCCGCTCCATACGCTGCAGCTACCCATCGCCATTCTGGGATATCCCTCGATCTTAGGACTCCTCTTCACGGTGCTGTGGCTCAGCCTCACCATGAATGCCCTCAATTGGTTCGATGGCATCCGTGGGCAAGTGAGCGTGGTTTCCACGCTCGGATTCCTGACGATTGGCCTCCTCTCGTTGAGTGACCGCGTGGGTGATTTCTCACTGGGGCTGATCTCACTTTCTCTTGCAGGGATATCACTGGCGTGTCTGTTCTTCGATCGGCCGGGCCCCTTGGCGCTCATCGGTGACACAGGATCGATGTTCCTTGGTTTGATGCTCGGTGTGCTCACCATCTTCACAGGCGGCAAGGTGGCCACAGGATTCCTGGTCTTGGGTGTCCCACTCATCGATTCTCTCATAGTGATAGTGCGACGCATTCTTAAGGGTAAATCCGTCTTTCGGGGTGATTCCCAAAACGAGCACCTGCACCATCGCCTACTTCGCAAAGGCTGGACCGAGTGGCAGATCATTGCGCTTACGGCGGGGCTCGGGGCGGCATTCGGTATCACAGCCCTTTTTCTTTCTACACAGGAGAAATTTTTGGCGGCTCTCGCGCTCTTCTGCGTCATGCTTCTGCTATCCATCTACTCCGGACGCTCCAATCCCATTCCTCAGTCCTAAGTTCTATCTTGCATGACTCATCGGCTGGCTGACTGCCTTGAATGGCATTGCCTCAATAATGATTGCGCGTCGTCCGTGAGGAAGAAGGCTCACCTCCGCTCGCCCATTGTGAAAATCCAAGATGGAGAGCGTTGCAGGTTGAAAATCGGCACTGCCGAATGAAGTACGCAGAACGATGTCTTGCTCTAATGCGGGATTGGTGACCAGATTTCCCTGCGCGTCCAGAAGGCTTAAGCGCACGCGTTCCCACTGGCGTTCAGTGAATTCGCCATCGTGCGAGATATCGAGCGACACCACATTAGATGCAGGCATCGGAATCGGAATGAGGTCTGCAGTGGAAACAACCACTTCCTTGCGATCCACAACAAGAACAGCGGTGTCTACAGGAATGGATGAAACAACAGATGATGAAGACGATATTGCGGCGCTCTTCAGCGCAACAGGCTGTCTTGTACGAAGAGCCACTCGAAGTGATTTGCGCTGAGCGATGCGTGACTGTGTACGTGCCATCCATGAAAGACTCATGGCACTGGACGTGGAGGATGCTGCTGATTGCGCTACCGTAACGTTCGATCGGTAATCTGCCTGCGTGTAGAGCAGCGGGTTCACAGTGAACGCGATGGCTCGTTCGCTCTTAAATCCGCGATTAATTGCTTCGACGGTGTTATACCCCACTGTGCGCAGTTCTTCTGCAGTAAACGGCCAGTAGGGATGCCATGGCGCATCTTCGCGGTCGATTTGAAAGTGCAGATGAGGGCCGGTAGCTTCACCCGTCATACCAGAGAGGGCAATCTGTTCGCCTTTTCCCACTACTGTTCCCTCTGTGACAAATGTTGTGCTCAAGTGTGCATAGTTGGAGTACAGCACCGTAGTCTGGTTGGGGTGATCCGGATCGGGAATATTAGGATGACGAATGACTACAGTCTTGCCGAATCCAGAGGCATTCTTCACTTCACTCACTATTCCAGCGGCGATGGCGCGCACAGGGGTACCGATGGGCACGCGAATATCCACGGCTGGATGGCTGCCTGAAGCCTCTTTTCCTGTCGTGTATGAACCTAAGTAGCTCACAGAATAGATAGCACGGGCTGTCTCTTCCTTTAAGTTGATTGTGTAAGGAGGAAGCGGAATGAGAACATCTTTGGGCACTTCGCGGAAGCTGTGCTCCTGTGGGTTGCCGCCGTATTGAGTCCATCGAGTATAATCAGGAACAAGCGCGATGGGCGTCACTGTGCCGGTGTACACAATCAAGCTATCATTATCGTGTCCCAGAACCGATTTTAGGAATACCTGCCACCCGTGCTGACCAATCATATTGCCCGAAACAAAGGCCAGGAGCGAAATAATCGCCAACCAGAACGAAGTCTTCTGAGCCAGGTAATGGAAGGCATGGGGCTCTACTCTGCGGTGCAGAGGTGCAGTACCAAACCCCATTTGTCTTCGGGAGATGAGATGAGTCATGAATATTGGTGTTCACTTGATATATTACCATTATATGATAATACAGTCAATGAATGAAAAGACAGATATTTGGCTAAGAGATGCTGAAATGACGAGATTTGCAGGGGCATCTCTTGTTCACACCCTTTATGGGCTTCCTGTGACCCTGTGGATTACCGGAGAGCTGGGCGCCGGGAAGACAACTCTTCTTCAGGGTCTGGCGCAGGAATTGGGTATTGAACAGCGCCTCACCAGCCCCACATTTGCCTTGGAACAGCGATATCAAACCACGGATCATGGAGAGCTTCTGCATGTGGACCTGTATCGCCTAGGTCAATCACAGGCTTCCTTGATCGCATTGAGTTCAGATGAGCATACGGGAATTAGGTGTATTGAATGGGCGGAGCGTCTACCGTCCGCTGCCCGTACGACGGGAATTTTTATAAGCATGGAGGAGGAATCTCAGAAGACGGGCAGAAAACTCACCATCGAATTTCATGACCTTCATGTTCCCACACAGGAACAAATTGCTCAGTGGCGGAATGAATTTTTCCTTCCGCACATGATTGTTCGTCATTGTGAGACAGTGGCCGATACAGCGGTTCGATTAGGATCAGTATTATTGGAAAATGGGCAGATCGTGCGTCTTCAGGCACTTCGAGCTGCAGCAGCAGTTCATGATTTACTACGCTTCGTAGATTTTCATCGCGGTGCAAGTCACATTGAGCAGCAGATCAACCCCACTCATGCGCAGAAATGGTCAGAGATTAAGGCGCGGTATGCCGGCCTGAGGCATGAGTCAGCTGTCGCTCAATTCCTGATCGAGCAAGGTTTTGCTCAACTTGCGGAGATTGTTCGTGTGCATGGCCTCACATTATCGAATTCCAAACGTGTCACTACCGAACAACGCTTACTCTACTATGCCGATAAACGTGTTAAACTGGATGAGGTTGTTTCCTTAGAAGAACGATTGCGTGATTTTACGGTGCGCTACAGTCATTTAGGAAAGCTAACAGAATCCAATGCCTGGTATGAGGAAGCACTCAAAACGGAGAAGGAACTTTTCCCCAATGGACCACCATTCTGATCGGATGGCAGCTAGTCGTGAGCTTATTTTTATAATAATTGCTCTGGCATGCACATTCTCTGATATTCTCTCTCCGCAATGTCCACCTCCCCCATCTTCTACAGTCTCCTGAGCGTTCTTCTTGTAAGTACGGTATCTCTGGCAGGGATTTCACTATTTATGTTTCATGAGAGTCTTGTGCGGCGGATGCTACTTGTCTTTGTCGGCTTCTCAACCGGTGGTCTCTTAGGAGAAGTCTTTTTGCACATTCTTCCGGAAATGGTTGCCGGATCAGGGAATATCACAGTCGGCTTTCTGTGGATTCTAGGTGGTATTTTGGGTTCTTTTGTCGTGGAGAAAGTCATCCACTGGCGTCACTGTCACTGTTCGGCACTTCCCGGGCACGAGGATCATATTCAGCCTATGGGAACGATGAACTTGGTCGGTGACGGACTTCATAACTTCATTGATGGAGCATTGATCGCAGGAAGTTTTCTTGTCAGCCCCTCTATCGGATTCGCCACAACTATCGCCGTTGTTCTGCATGAAATCCCGCAGGAGATCGGTGACTTTGCCGTATTGCTGATGAGCGGTTTTTCTGCACGAAGAGCGCTGTTCTTCAATTTTTTATTTGGGTGCATGGCCTTTCTGGGCGCAGGGATCGTACTCTTTACATCACGCTCACTCCCCTGGGCCGATGAAATTCTTCTCCCTCTTGCAGCAGGGAACTTTCTTTATCTGGCAGGTTCCGATCTGATCCCCGAGCTCCACAAAGAATCACGCCTTCCGCATGCCATTCTTCAACTCGTTGCCATTCTGGCGGGCATTTCAGTAATGTCTGTGCTTAAGATAATTGGATAAAAGTCTAAAATCTCCATGGAATCAGCTCGTACGCAAGAGTTTTTGCTACTGCTGCAGTGGAGATGTGGAGCAGGCCAGGAGCTGCCAAAATTAAAATTAATGATGTGGCAATTAGAAAAATCTCCATGCGTTCTCCGGCCGTGAGCCTTTCGCCAATGCGCATATGTACCGTACGCATGTGCTCTCCGATATGCAGAATGACACTCAGGAATCGATGAAGAATTTCAAACTTCGGAAGGAATTCTCCCGCAAGGCGCACTACGGTAAGATCCGCACGGATAACGCCACTGAGGGCAGCGATTCCAATGGCATGATGAATGTAGGTGCTAATGCCCAGGGCGGTCATAAACAGAAAGAAGTCCATAAGTCCTTCCCGCAGGGAGGCTTCAATCGTTTGAATCCAGGAGAATCCATGCATTTCACGATACTTCACCAGATCCAGGGAAAAGTGTGCCGCAATAAGAAGCGCAAAAACCCCTAGGTTCAGAATGCCTGCCGCTACTACCGTGAGCACCAAATATCCGGCATGGAATGCAGGAAGGTCGTCATGCTCATGGGCAAAGTGGCGTAGGGCAAGTGTGATGGTTTGTGTGTGCATTCGAGTGATATTATACAATAAAACAACATATATAGGAAGCCTCAGAAAATAGCACAAAAGATATTAATTGATCAAAGCGAAACTCTGCACCCTCGAACAATCGTTCGAACTTTTACAAGACGATCTTGAACCTCCGCTTCAAATCCCCTGTCTGACGGTTCGTAGAATACCTTTGGCAACATGCCGATGGGGAAATATTGTTCTTGCACGACGCCTCCCTCGGTCTCGTGCGGGTACTGGTAGCCCTTTCCATATCCTTGTTGCACCATTCCTTTGATAGGAGCATTGCGCAAGTGCATCGGCACTTCCAAAGAGGGTGCGCTGCGAAGTGTGTCTTTGACGGCGTGCATGGCGCGTGTGACGGCATTGGATTTAGGCGCCTGTGAAAGATACACACATGCATGGGCCAGAAAGAATTCGCCCTCGGGCATGCCAATCAGTTCAAACGCCTGCCATGCCGCGGTGACAATCTGAAGCGCGCGAGGATCGGCGTTCCCGATGTCTTCGCAAGAGAAGATCGCCATCCGTCTAAAGAGGAAGCGCGGCTGCTCACCTCCTTCAAGCATCTTATACATCCAGAGCAATGCCGCATCAGGATCACTTCCTCGCATGCTTTTGATGAAGGCGGAGACCGTATTGTAGTGCTCCTCACCGCTGCGGTCGTAGCGCTTGGAGCGTTCGCGAAAGAGATGGGCGACCTGATCCATCGTAAGCTTCTTACCGACGGTCAGAACCGCCATCTCCAAAAGGTTCAAAGCGATGCGCGCATCACCGTTACTCAATTGCGCAATATGGGCAATGGCTTCTGCGGACATTTGCACCGTACCGCCATAGCCGACCGGATGAGAGAGCGCACGCGTAAGAATAACCTGCAGATCCTCTGATGAGAGTGGCGTAAGCAAATGCACTTGCGAACGAGAAACTAGGGCCGCATTCACCTCAAAGAACGGATTGGCCGTGGTTGCTCCGATCAGGATCACTACGCCGCTTTCTACGAACGGAAGAAGGGCATCCTGCTGGCTCTTGTTGAAACGGTGAATTTCATCGATGAAGAGCAGGGTGCGTTGCTTTAAGCCGGTGAAGAGTCGCTCCGCCTCTGAGCAGACCTCTCTGAGTTCCTTCACACCACTCAAGACTGCATTGATCTGGACGAACTGCGCGTTGGTCTCCTCTGCAATGATTTTGGCAAGCGTGGTTTTTCCCGTCCCCGGAGGTCCGGCCAGGATCACGGAAGAAACCGTATCACTCTCAATGGCCGTACGAAGCGTCGTCCCCTCCCCGATTACGTGTGCCTGGCCAACATATTCCTTAAGCGAAGTGGGGCGAAGACGGAAGGCCAGGGGTGCTGTTTGATCCGACATGGAGACCACATTCTAGCCCATGGCCCAGTTGTTGTATTGAAATTCACCTCAGTGGCTCAAAAGTGCACTTCGTGCTATACTAGCATGAGTTCAATGAGCGATTTTCTTACGACCATCGGGCAACAGAATCCCCTCTCTGAGGCAGCTCAGGTGAGGGTGGGGCAGTCCACGGCTCAGAAGATGGGCGACGCCCATGAAAGCTTTATGAAAGAGGTCCTGCGGCTCATAGATACAAAGGAGATCGATCTGACAAAACCTCAGTCTGTTCTGAAGATGGACGTGTACAACGCATTGGATGAGATCTGGCAATCAAAAGTGGACAGAGCACTCATCAATATCGTTGATCTTCTTAGTCACATCGTCGGCTTCCGCATCAGTAAAATGACACCCGACGAGTCTCCGGAACTCCAATCAATGATCGAATACCTCTGGCAGATGAAACAACGTATTGAAGAAACTCACGACGTGTTCAAGTTCTGATTCCCCATCTTTTTCATGGCAAACAACACACATGTCAAAACATCGGAGAATCCCCAAGAAAATCCGCAGGAAAAGGTTGCTGACCAAAAAGATATTCAGAAGAAGCTTGTGGATCTTCCTCCGCAGGCGCAGCAATTGCTCGTTGCCGAGGAGCGGGAGGAGAACGATGTTCGTATGCAAGCACGAAAAGCAATGGAGGCGCTCTCCAGGAACCTACCCGCACTGCCGCCTACCTCCGAGCAGAAGCTTGAGCGGTTCGTGGCTTAAGTGGCCCAGTGAATTCTTTCGTCATTTCGCCACCACGTTAATTGACGTCGTGCGTACTGACGCGTTTTTGCAGAAATTGAATCCTTTAGTGCTTGGTCGGACTTCACCGAATCCACAGATATTCCCTTGGTGAGTTGAGATGCAATCTCGCGGTACCCCACGCTCTGCATTCCAGGATCATTGACTGAATATCCTCGAGCAAGGAGTCTCATGACCTCCTCTGGCCAACCTTGGGCAAACATCCTATTAATACGTTCTTCGATTCTTCTGTGAATTTCTTCACGCGCTAGGTTTTTTCCAAGAATCAACAGATCGTAGGGAGATGGATTCTTCTTTTTAGCTTCCTGGAGCGTTGTTCCGCTCGATTCACAGACTTCAAGTGCGCGCAGAAGGTACACCGTATTCCTGGGATCGATTCTAAGCGCTCCCTCAGGATCCAACTCTTGCAGCCTTTGGTAGAGCGCATCGGAACCATCGCGCATGAGGTCATCTTGCAGCCGCTGCCTCAGAGTGGGAGCCGATCGACCAACGAATTCCAGGTTATCGATGATTGCGCTTACGTAGAGCATCGACCCCCCCACAAGGAAGGGAATATGTCCGCGCGCATGGATATCGGCAATGACGCGCTCGGCTTCTCTTTTATACCACGCCGCAGTCACCTCCTCCCTGGGATCGAGCACATCCAGGAGATGGTGGGGAACCCCGAGCATTTCATCAGGAATAATCTTGCCGGTGCCGATGTTGAGAAAGCGGTAGAGCTGACGCGAATCTGCATTGATAACTTCTACCGAACTTCCTTGTGCAGAGAGAGCCGTTGCGATTTTAAGCGAAAGTGCGGTCTTTCCGCTGGATGTTGGGCCCACCAAGGCAAGGAGTGGCGCGTTGGCACACTGTAAAAACTCTGCAATGTACGGAGAAACTGACACTTCCATCGAAGCCATGATAGGTCAACAGAGCGATATTCAACGAATTGTTTAGTCATCTTTACGTTTCTCTCCACCACATTCACGGTGATACGCCAACTGCCGAGAGTGAAGAAAATGCAGTATAATTTCAATGAAACTTAAAGTGAACTCTACGCACCAATATCCTATTCCCTAACCCTACCGTCATGCATCCCAACCTCCAGACCATCGCAGCAGGTATTTCACGCGGGACCATTACACCGCAAAACTTTCTCATTCCCACAGTGATTGAGAAGACGCAATTCGGTGAGCGCGTCTATGACATCTACAGTCGTCTACTGGAGGATCGCTTGGTATTTTTGGGCACGGCAATTAATGACGATGTCGCCAATTCCATCATTGCGCAGCTTCTCTTTCTGGAAAAGGAAAATCAGAAGAAGGACATTACTCTCTATGTGAACTCCCCCGGCGGACAGGTGACCTCTACCATGGCCATGTACGACACCATGCAGTACGTGCAGCCGGATATCTCCACTGTGTGCCTGGGTATGGCGGCGAGCGGAGGTGCCATCATTCTGATGGGCGGGGCCAAAGGAAAGCGCTTTGCGCTGGAACACTCCGAAATCATGATTCACCAGCCGCTCGGCGGTACCGAAGGACAGGCAACAGATATCGCTATCCACGCCGATCACATCATTCAGACCAAGAAGCTGCTCAACGAGCTCATTGCCAAGCACACCGGCAAGCCTGTCGATCAAGTGACGGCTGATACCGAGCGCGATAAGTTCCTCTCCGCCAAGGAGGCGCTCAAGTACGGACTCATTGACCAGATTATCGCTAAAGGAGCCTAATCTACGCTTCAATGATATTCATGGAGATTTGAGAATTTAAGTGAAATACTTGATTATATGTAGTAATTGGTTAAAATATAACTATGACTAACTTACAAGATAATTTTGAACGGGGTATTCTCGCGATGGATCAGGGTGATTTTGATGGGGCTTTACAATTGCTTCAACAGGTTGCAAACCCTAAAGATAAATACGCCGCAGTACAGCTGCGCATCGGTGAGTGTTTGCATCAATTAGGAAGAAAGGAGGAAGCAAAAGCTCCCGCGCAACGAGCGTACGAACTGATCACTGCCCAACCCGATTGTCAGAATCTACAGAAACTTATGGGCAGATGCAGACTACTGTTCACCTCCATAGGAATCGAAGTTGATAAGCAATAAAAATGCCGAGGGGCATGAACCTCGGCAATTGTATGATCAGATGAGTATCGTCTATTTTTTTGAGCATTTTGCTCCATTGTCGCAACAACAACTCTGGAGTTTAACTACGAAGATCAAGACGATAAGCCACGTGAATGCATTGATAGCGGACGGCATGGTTGAGCTCAGGGGCATTCCGGAAAGTACGGACTTCAGCAGCATTCCTGCCGGAATAGATCCTATTGCCAGGCCCGATGTCCAAACGGCAATTTCTGTGAACATTCCCAGGACAAACAGCACACCACCGACAATCATGAGAGCCGGGAGCAAATACGCCCAGATCGTTCCCAGAAGAGCGATAGGAGCGTAGCCCAGATCTTCGGTCACCATTGCGCGAAACGAAGTAAAGGTCATGTAGTGCACCAGACCGACACAGAGAAGCGAAACACCAAAGCTCAATCGCGAAATAAGTCCAAGAACGCACGGAGGACACTGAGGAATTTTGAGAGACATACTGAATGAATGGAATGAAGTAGATGGATCACAGTATGAAAAGACTCAGGAAGTTGTACAAGATATTTATTCACAATAGATCATTTGTGCAAGAGAAAATCGATCAGTACTGTAGTGAGGTGTTCACCTTACTGAAAAGCACCGCACTCGGTCGCCGTGGAAGAATTCAAACTCCACATGGAATCATAGAAACCCCTTTCTTTTTCCCTGTTGGCACGGCGGGGGCCATGCGAGGCATCACATTCAATGATCTGAAGGATCTGGGGGCGCAGGCGCTCCTGTGCAATACCTACCACCTGCACTTACATCCAGGCGAAGAAAGCGTTGCAAAGGCAGGAGGCCTGCATTCTTTTGTCGGCTGGGACCGGCCGATCCTTACGGATAGCGGTGGGTACCAAGTTTTTTCGTTGCGAGGCTTGCGGTCGATTTCGGATTCTGGTGCACAGTTCCGATCACATGTGGACGGCAGCAGTCATTTCTTAGGCCCTCAGGAGGCAACGGAGATACAGTGGAAGCTTGGGGCGGATATCATCATGTGTTTTGACGAGTGTCCCCCCTCCACAGCTTCACGAAGGGAAATTGAATCTGCAGTTGATCGCACACTTCGATGGGCCAAAGCCTGCAAGGAGACGCATGTCAGACTTGGGAAGTCGCGATCCGGGGAGATCGGACCGCAGCTCTTTGGAATCATTCAGGGTGGGCTCTATGCTGATTTGCGCAAGAAGTGTGCAGAAGAACTGGTTGCTATAGGTTTTGATGGATACGCATTAGGAGGCTTGGCCGTAGGAGAAACAGAGGATGAAATGTTGGATGTTTTGCGCGTGATTACTCCCCTGCTCCCCAAAGATAAGCCGCGTTATCTTATGGGCGTAGGTGTTCGGCACCAACTTACGGCATGTGTTGCTCTGGGGATCGATATGTTCGATTGCGTGCTCCCCATGCGTATTGCCAGACATGGAACACTCTTACTCTCAGACGGATCGGAACTCCGCATTACAAATGCACAGTGGAAGAACGCGCATGAGCCGATTGATCTTCACTCCCCATCGGATCTCAGTCGCATTCATCTTAAGAGTTACCTTCATCATCTTTTCAAAGTTAATGAGCGCATGGCAGAAACTATTGCCTGCAAGCAAAATTTGGGAGTCACGCTCAAAACGATGCGAGACCTTCGGGAGTCAATGGATCAGCATTAACCGTTGATCTTCATCACTTCGATTTCTGTGAAGTGCGTTCGGTGACCGTGCGTTCTGCGGTAGCGCTTGCGGCGGCGCATTTTGTAGACGCGAATCTTCGCCTCTTTTCCATTGGCAATAACTTTAACATCCACACTCGCTCCGCTCACAGTCGGCTTTCCGATCTGAAGACTGTCCTCACCCTTAGAAAGGAGTAGAACATCTTTGAAAGAAACAGTGGCACCGGGCTCAGCATTGAGCGCCGGCACGGAGAGCTTCATCCCCTCTTCAACCTTTTCCTGAAAGCCGGCGATTTTTACTACTGCGAACATATGACCGCGAGAGTGTAGGGAATGGAGAAACGGAGGGCAAGCTTAATCTTGTCTACTCATTGTTCTATGAACTTTCTCAGCAATCAGAATGCTTCACCGTGCGGGGAGCGAACCGGGAGAGAGTATCACAAGAGTTTTTGAGAAGTTTTACGAAGAACATAGCAATAGTACTTGCCACCGCACTTCGCGCTCCACTTGGGTGCGGGGCCAGGTATCTTCGGCTATGCATGGCGCCTTGCGGGCTTGTGTCCAACGCGAATTCAACTAGTCTCGGGCTGGTAGATGATTCGAGAATCATTTCTAATTTTGAACTGCCCGGCTGCGACTGCGTACTACGCCGTGGCATCCTCTTATCTTTTATTAAAAGTCAATCATGGCCTATAGACCCCACAGGGGCGAAGACGGATGGCTGGGGAGGAAGGATTCGAACCTTCGAATGGCGGCTTCAAAGGCCGCTGCCTTACCACTTGGCGACTCCCCAAGGTGTGCGGTGATGCGAATGAGATGAGTTATTGTGAGCATGATAGCAAATTTTCAAGAAAGACAGAACATCGTCAATCCCTGTATTGGTTTATAATTTGACGATTTATTTCAGATTAAACTTCATTCGGAGGAGTTTCTTGAAACATTTGTTGATTTTCGATTCTTTATAAATTTTCGCAATGTATAAGGAATTTGACATTTAATAAATATATGGACTATAAAATTCGTTATTAGCTTCTAGAAGACATAAATCCATACTTTGACATTTAAGGTAATAGATTGACTAAATGTCATTAAAGATTAACATTCACTCCTTTATTCGTTCTGTCACTTGTCACTCTCTTCCCCAATGTTGTTATGGCTAATATAGAACAGCTCAAGAAACATAGCGCATCCGTGTTTCTTTTTCTTCTTCTCATTTCTCAACCGGGGGTCGATTCGATTCTTGGAACGATTGGGTCAATATCGATCGAACCTACAATTGCTCAGACGAGCAGTCAGTGTGATGACGGAATTGATAATGACGGAGATGGAAAAATCGATTGGAGCGGGGGGGTGTGCAATCAGACTCCGGTGACTCAATCAATCTCCGTAAATACCGGTTCTCCCGGCAGAACGGCGACTTTCACCGCTCCTGCAGATGGCACAGTGAGGATCAACTTTGGCGACGATAATGCCGCGGCCACGATCCAGCATGTCACATCAACAGACACAAACCCCGTCGAGATGCTTCTTGCGGCATGCGACGATGATATGTTCTGGAATCCTGCGATTGCCGGAGGTGCGAATGTCCAGGTGGTGAATGATGCGGGAAATCGCACTAGAAATTTCAATGCTACCTTTGCGGCAAATGTAGGAAACAATGAAACGGCACAACTTTGCCCCAGTTGGATTGATGACAATGGCACGGTGATTTGCCCGGTCGATGGATCAAATGCAATCGTATTGCCTGGCAGTGCCACGCATTGCTCAGATTCGAGCAATGTATCAATTCCGGTGAAGAGGGGTGAAATAATTCACCTGTACAGCGTAGCGAATCAATACGGAGATTCAGGGAATGGCACTTTGACGTACACAAAGACCATTCCGAATTGCCAACCAGATCCCGATTGCACAGATTCTACGGATAATACAGAACAGACCATCACACAGTGTTCCGACAGCATCGATAACGACAACGACGGTGCCACGGATTACCCGAATGACTTCAGCTGTTCCTCGGCCACGGATACCGATGAAACGTATGCTAAGGCCCAGTGCCAGGATGGAGTGGATAATGATGGTGACGGTGTGACGGATTACCCCAACGATCCGGGATGTGGAAGTAAGCAGGACAATGATGAGATGAATCAGTGTCCCGTAGCCACATCCACCAGTACATGCCGCTGTGCCACGAATGCGGATTGTACGGCACCGGATACCTGCCAAAACGGGATTTGTAAGCCGGTGACATACCAGTGCAACGACGGCATCGATAACGATAATGATGGCGCTGCCGATTATCCCAATGACTTTTCCTGCGATTCTGAGACAGATACCGATGAAACCAATCCCAAAGCGCAATGTCAGGACGGAGCGGACAATGATGGCGATGGTCTGACAGACTATCCCAATGATCCGGGGTGCTCCGGCAAGCAAGACAACACCGAGAAGAACTCGTCCGGAATGCAATGTGACAATGGCATGGATGATGACGGTGACAACAAAGTCGATTACCCCGCTGATCCCGGTTGTACATCCCCGACTGATATAAGTGAAATTGATGGTCCGTCCTCCCAAAACCAATGTGCCGATGGTATCGACAACGATGGTGACGGAAAGATCGATGCACTCATTGAAGTGACTGCGGGAGGCGGGAATTTTGGTGTTGAGGGTGCGAGCCCAAAGTATTCCAAGACATGGATCGCTAGTATCACCTGCGAAACGGATGCCGGTGGCACCGTGACGATCGGCGGCACGGGAAACCCGGGAGTCGTACAGGCCGCCGTCGCAACCGCTATTCAACAGAAAGGGCTTCCGTTCGCTATTCCTACGGTTCCTCTCGTGCGCTCCGATGGAGGATGGAATACAAACGATAATCTTCACTTGCCCACCTTGAACGCCGTGTGTGCGATCCTGGGATACAAGCAATACCTTTCCTCCACCTGTCGTGACGAAGAACGCAGTGGCACCTACTCCAATGGCAAATGTAACTTCCATACGCCGGGGAACAATTACCTTAATCGCTTCAACGGAAACATTACCCTGCCTGCCTGCAGCGATGGACGTGATAACGATAACGACGGATCGATCGATATGAATGATTCCGGCTGCGCTTCCAATCGCGATAATAGCGAGGCGCTGCACGACCCGGATTGCACGGATACGAATGATAATTCAGAGAATGGTTCCCAGTGCAACGACGGCATCGATAACGACAACGATGGTGCTGCCGATTATCCCAATGACTTCAGCTGTTCCTCGGCCACGGATACCGATGAAACCAATCCCAAGGCCCAGTGCCAGGATGGAGTGGACAATGACGGAGACGGACGTACGGACTATCCCGCTGATCCGGGATGCGCCAGCAAACAGGACAATACGGAATCCGGTGAACCTCAGTGCCAAGACGGCATCGATAACGATAATGATGGTGCTACCGATTATCCCAATGACTTCTCCTGTTCCTCGGCCACGGATACCGATGAAACGAACCCCAAGTCTGTCTGTCAGGATGGGATCGATAACGATGGTGATGGACTGACGGATTATCCCAATGATCCAGGATGCAGCTCAAAGCAAGACAACGACGAGCGCAATATCTGCCCTGCAGCCACCTCGACCAGTACATGCCGCTGTGCCACGAATGCTGATTGTACGGCACCGGATACCTGCCAGAGCGGGATTTGCAAGCCGGTGACATACCAGTGCAACGACGGCATCGATAACGATAATGATGGTGCCACGGATTACCCGAATGACTTCAGCTGTTCTTCTGCCACGGATACCGATGAAACGAACCCCAAGGCCCAGTGCCAGGATGGAGTGGACAATGACGGAGACGGACGTACGGACTATCCCGCTGATCCGGGATGCGCCAGCAAACAGGACAATACGGAATCCGATGAACCTCAGTGCCAAGACGGCATCGATAACGATAATGATGGTGCTACGGATTACCCGAATGACTTCAGCTGTTCCTCAGCCACGGATACCGATGAAACCAATCCCAA
>Ga0247842_10000866_pt1 | contig 57075 bp, 71 predicted proteins | sample LaCruzMarch2015__3_FD_192411 | JGI IMG/M metagenome (GOLD analysis project Ga0247842, IMG submission 192411) | Freshwater microbial communities from meromictic Lake La Cruz, Castile-La Mancha, Spain - LaCruzMarch2015_19m | ecosystem: Environmental > Aquatic > Freshwater > Lake | place: Spain... | reverse complement strand
GTCCAGTGGCAGGAAATTTATCTCTTTTTGCATATGTTTGAAAAGATAGCTTCTTATTTAAAACTTGGGTTATAGCTGATTATTGTTTAGCTTGTTATTGTTAAGTAGTAACAAATAGAAAGGTTTATAAAGTTTCCAATATAAAGATAATTATGGTAACAAAGAAACAAAAACAGGAAATGGTAGACTATCTTGTCGCAAATTTACAGGGAGATAGAGAAGTTAAACCTAGAAGAAAGGAGATTTTAAATGGGTCTGGAATAGAATCAAGTTATATTCTTTTAGGAGATAATGAAGGAGTAGTTCTCCTTGTTGATCAAATCTATCCCAACGATAGTTTTAGAAGGATATATCGAGGACTAAAAGCACAAATTCCTAATGTGGCGCCCGTATTTTATAAAGATGGAAAAACTTTTTTCAGAAGCGCTGTTGCAGGGGAAGAAAGAACAGGGATAAAATCAAAGCAATTTAAGAGTTCTAGAGATTTTAGTCTTAAAAATTATGGTTCTGATGATTTGCATAGGATGATATCTTTAAGACCAGAAGAAATTTTTGTTTCAAGAAGCTTGGGAAAATGGCTACAGTATTATCAACCAAAATCTGAAAGATTGGAAAAAGCATTGGTTGCTTGTAAATTTAAACCGGTTATATTTGATTATAGTCATCGGTCTTCTGAAATGTTTCAACTTGAACCAACAGAATCAGAACGACTTTCTATTTGGAGAGAGAAGAAAGAGATTTTCGGAAATCTTAGTTTGGATAATGGTTATTTGGTTGGAAGACCAAATGTTTCTAGTTAGTTTTCTGAAGAAAATTATATTTATGTCAGAAATTAAAACCCCTTTCTTTAGAATGGGGTCGTAAGCTTACTGCTTTTAATTTCTGAGCATCCTAAAAACAAGGGGCTTTACAAACCGCACCTTTTAAGGTGCGGTGCCTCATTGTTTTTCTGATTTTATTAATTAGTTAATGCATTATGACTAGATATAGAAGCTAAACTTTGCTTGATTAAAACAATAGCATGATTTAAAAAATAATCTATTAAAAACAGGCATTATATTTATATATTATAAACTTCTGTTAGGTTCATGGGCCTGCAAATAACAGATATTGTGCCTAAAAAAGAAATAGAAATTAGTGATTTGAGAGGCAAGACTATCGCTGTTGATGCATTTAATGTTATATATCAGTTTCTTTCAACAATAAGACAGCCAGACGGAACTCCTCTTCAAGATAGTAAGGGAAGAGTGACTTCACATTTATCTGGGCTTTTTTATAGGAATATTAATCTTCTTCAGAGTGGAATAAAACTTGTTTATGTCTTTGATGGAAAACATCCTAAGCTGAAAAGAAAAACACATGAACTTCGGCAAGAGCAAAAAGATATTTCTAGGGAAAAATATGAAGAGGCGGTTAAATCCGAGGATATTGAAGGAATGGGAAAATATTCTCGTTCTTTAATTAGTCTTGATGAAGAGAAAATTAATGGAAGCAAAGAACTTTTGAAAGCAATGGGTATTGCTGTTGTTCAAGCGCCTGGCGAGGGGGAAGCACAGGCAAGTTATATCTGCAAAAAAGGAGAAGTTTATGCTGTTGCAAGCCAAGATTATGATTGTTTATTGTTTGAAACTCCTCTGCTTATACAAAATTTAACTCTCGCTCGTAAGAGAAAGACTGTTTCAGGATATGTTGAAATAAAACCACAGTTGATTGAACTTAAAAATGTTATTGGCGAATTAGATATTAATCAAGAACAACTAATTACTATTGGTGTTTTATCTGGAACAGATTATAATCCTGGTGGAATTTTGGGAATAGGTCCTAAGAAAGCTCTTAAGCTTGTGAAAGAGCATAAAACTGCAGAAGCAGTTTTTAAGTTTCTTGAGAATGATGAAAAGTTTAAGGATAAAGTTTGGTTTGACTGGACAGAGATTTTTGAGCTTATGAAAAATCCTGATGTGGACAAAAATTGTTGTATAGAATTTCCGAAAATGGATTTTGATAAGATAAAATCAATTTTGACAGAACATGATTTTAGCGAGGAAAGGGTAGAGAGTCAGTTTGAGAAGTTGAGAGAGTTAAAAGAGAAATCAAAACAAAAGACATTGTTTTGATAGTAATAAAACTCGCGTTTGCATTTTAATATTATTTTAAAATGACTTAAATGCAAACGCTCGCAGAAAACATTATTCTAATATTTTAAGATCTACTTTTATTTAATCTCCATATTTCTTCTTCTGCTTCATCTAATTCTTTTTGATAACGGGCAGTCATTGGATATGGTTGATTTGACCTTAAGTACTGAATACGGGCAGTGAGAGAATTTATTTTGTGGTCTATGCTTCGATTTCTAGCATCCTTTAATTCTATTGACCCGAAATATTCATGAATTTGTTTATCTAGTATTAGGCATAGAACTACTGCTGCTAACATCCATCCATAAATTTGATTTCCGGTTGGTGAAAGAGAAGTATATCTGCTGTACCATAACACCCCAAAGATAATAGCATAAAAAGACCAGGCTAGTCTTCTTCCTATACTGCCCATATTTGATTTGTGTATAAAAAAGAAATATATCACAAATGGCAAAATTGAAAGAATTGCTATGCCCATTACATTGTACGGAAGAATCATCGCCCTTATTACATCTGTTTCTGGAATGAACCTTATTGCTAATATCGCTATAATCATGGATATCAAAAAAGAAATACCCCGCCTTTTTTTCATCCCTAAGAAATCACTTTTTTCTAGAATAAACATTATAATTATAAATAATAAAACAAGCATTAAACACTTCGCAAAAAAGAATTCTCCTCCAGAATATTCTCCTACTAGGATTTCAAAAAAAGGTGCTGCAAAATCTTGAACCCATTGAATAACCTGATCGCTTCCTTGTCTTAAGTCAATTGAGCCATATCCCCAATATGCACTCACAAAAGGTATTAGTTTAAGCATGAAGAATACAGATATTATTCCTAGCAAGCTCTTTTTTTTGTTCATGATAAATAAGGGTTATTTGGAGTTTAAAAAGATTTTTATGATTCTAGTGGAGGATAGGTTTTCTTGAAAGAGCAGATATATATAGAGATTTAGAGAAATATTTATAAAGGCGTTGGATGTAGAGAGAATATGAAAAAAGGGACAAAAGTTTTGGTGTTGTTTGTTTTAGGATTAGTTCTATCTTCATTATTGATGGGCTTTGTAAGTGCTCCTACTACTCCTCAAGATGTAGCTAGTGCAATTGCAGACCCTATTAAAAGTGTTTTTTCAGATTGGGGTACTCTTGGTAATATTTCAATTAATGTTACAAAATTCTTGTTTTTAATATTGTTAACTTTGCTTATATGGTCTATTCTAGATACAGTAGAGATAATAAAAAATAGCGGAATAAGATTTTTTATAAGCCTTATAGTGTCCTTTTTAGGAACAATGTATCTTACTCCTAGCGATGTATGGATGATGCTAACTTCCTACAGTGCATTAGGAAGCACAATATTAACTTTTTTCCCTCTTTTTATCTTAATCTTATTTACATTCAGAATGGTGATAAAGGGCGGAGCAATGGGTATTGTTTATCAATGGGCAACATGGGCAATATACTTCTTATTCTTAATAGGAGATATTATAATAGGAATGATAAATGGTAATATAAAAATGAATGAACCAACTGCTTGGATATATGTTGCAGCATTTTTTATCGCTGCAATCGCATTATTCTTTAATAGGCCTTTAACAAAGTTGATAGGTCAAGAATATTTAAATGCAGAAACACAAACAGCACGTAATATGTTTCAAAAAGCATCAGATAATATTCGAGATAATGCTGCTCAGCATGAAAGTTTAGCCCGAGGAATTGATCGTGAAACAGATTCTTCGTAATAAATAATAATTACGTTACCTATTTAAATTCCAATTTTCTATTCTTATTATGAAAAGAACAGGTTTGATATTTTTCTTATTGATGATAATAGCTACGCTTATTCTAAACCTTGTCCCTATTCACGCCGCTATAAATCAATCGAATACAACTACTCCTCTGGGAGCAGGAATCAGCTTAGACAAAATTCCACAAACTCCTGAAGATGTAGCAAGTGTAAGTTTAACCTATCTTAAACAAGAATGGACAAAAATGATTGCAAAGAACAAGTATATTGGACCGATTCATAATTTTTTCTTAAACCATCAAACAATATTCATAATTTTGTTTAACGAGAAGTATGAATTTTCTTTAACATTTATATTATTATTTATCTTGTGGATTTTTCTTGCATTTATGTTTGGTAGAATGATAAACGCATTAGGTTTGCTTAAAATGGGATTTGGTTGGGCTGCAGGGATATTATGTTCGGTAGTTCTTTCTCAGATAGGATTAATTAAACTAATAACAAATTCAATACTTGCCCTTATTTACGCAAAAGATTTATGGTGGATGAGAGCATTATTATGGGCAGTATTAGTTATCGTACTTATGCTGATTTTCTATCTGAATCAAATGGTATCACAATCAATAGAGAAATCTAAGAAAGAAGGAGAGGAAAGAGCAACAAAAGAGAAAGTTGAAGAACTTGATGAATTTCAAAAAGGCATGAAGAAGAATTAAGGTTTTTCTTCTCTAAACATTTTCATAAAATCTTCAAGCATACTAATTCTTCTACCTTCTGCATAATTTTCTGTTTTATTTGCCCCATGCTTAAGAATATGAAGAATCTTTTTTAACCCAAACACAATAATTATCAGGAGGAGAATAGTAAAAATAATCTTTAATACTCCCCATTCTTTCATTAGGGAAATAGCTCCGCCAAAACCAAACAGCCAGTTTGCAGCATTTCTTATCATCCCACTTATAGAAATAAGAAGAGTGATAATTATTGCCCCTAACCATGACTTAAATCCTTCCCCTAAAAAAGGGATAATTTCAAGAATTGCTTGAATTAAGAAAACTAAAAAAATCCAGATAGAAAGAAGAACAATAAAGTTTTGAAGGTCTATATCACTGTTTTCTAAACCAAATATTATTCTAGTGGGATTCTGAAGATAATCTGGAATTGTTATTTGTTTTGAAAGAAGATTGTTGCTGTAGCTTTGAAAGTCTTTTTCTGCATTTACATTGGTATTCACTTCCTGAGATGCAGCTTCTTCAGCATAAACAAATCCTATTAATAAAACGAATAGCAAACAAATAATTATCCCTTTTTTCATTAAAATAATAGAAATACGATGTTTAAATTCCTTTCTTTACCTAAAGCACCAAGGTTCTTTTGTTCGAAATCCCGCTCGTTTTCTATTCTGATTTTTCCCTCGCGAAATTTCTCAGTTTCAATCTCCTTATTTCGCTCTCTGATAACCTACAATTCTTCTCTTTTTTCCAACACCCTCGTAAATAGGAACTTCTTCTCCTACTTGTTTTATGTTTTTATCTCTTACCATTAATAGTCCTATTCCAAGAAGAACTAATGCTCCACCTATTATCAGGAGATTATTCATTGATATGCTTTTTATTATTGGTAGGGTATTGTGAAGATTGCCCTTTGAAACGAGAATTACACCTGCACCAAGAAGTGCAGATATTCCACCTAAAATTTTAGTTAACATTTTTCCTCTTTTTCTAATCTTATATGTAAGATAGGATTTAAATAGTTTTTGATAGACATATTTTTATGGCAAACTATGATATTCTTGGAAATATTGCAATTGTTAAGTTTCCAAAAGAAATGCCGAAAAAAGAAAAATTAAAAAAAGCAAGTGAACTTCTTGAAAATAAAAGCATAACAACTGTTCTGGAAAAAACAAATAAGGTTTCAGGAAGGTTAAGAACTATTAAAACAAAATATCTTCTTGGAGAAAAGACTAAAATTGCTTCATACAAGGAGAATGGATGTTTGTTTAAATTTAATGTTGAGACCTGCTATTTTTCACCACGACTCGCAAATGAAAGGCTTGAAGTTGCTAAGATGGTAAGAAAAAATGAGAATGTTCTTGTCATGTTTGCAGGAGTTGCTCCTTTTTCAATAATTCTTGCGAAGACAGCAAAACCAAATAAAATAGTTTCTGTTGAACTTGGAAGAGAATGCTGCAATTATGCTGAAGAAAACGTTATCAGGAATAAAGTGGAGAATATAACTAAGGTTTTACAAGGAGATGTTAAAAGAATAATTCCCAAATTAGAAAAGCAAAAGGAAAAATTTGACTTTATTGTTATGCCCAGACCTAATTTGAAAGATAGTTTTCTTAAGCAGGCACTAGGAGTTTCAAAAAAAGGAACAAGAATAATTTATTATGGCTTTTGCTCTGAAAATAAAAAAGAAAATATGATTGAGGAATTATTGAAGGAAGCTAAAAAGTTTAAGAGAAAAATTAAAATCATTAGGGTTTTAGAAGCAGGAGACATTGCGCCCTATGAACATAGATACAGAGTTGAGCTTTTAGTTTTGAATTAAAATGGATACAACAAGACAAAACTATATCGGAGAAGGAGAATTAGCTAAAACCACTTTAACTTCGCCTGAGCAGAATAATACTAAATATGGGATTATTTCAGGAAATGATTCTTATCGTTCTACCTGGGTTTTATTAAAAAATCGATATGGAATTCATGCAAGACCATCTGCGAAACTAGTTGAGCTTGCTAGTCGATATGATCAATGTAAAATTTGGGCAGAACGAGGAAGTGTAAAAATTGATGCCAAAGAGATTATGGCTTGGATGACATTGGACGCACCATTTGGAACAGAATTAAAATTAACTGCAAAAGGTAAAGGCTGTGTGGAAGTTCTTGAAAAAATGGTGGTTTTATTTAATTCTAAATTTAATGAAGACTAATTTATCTTGTGTTTGTTATTAATAATTAGGTAAATTGGAATAAGTAAATGCAGGGGCGAGTTTGTAGATGAAATTTTTTAAGATTGAACAGAGGATATTAACATAAGGCTAAATTCAGAAAGCTAAACTTTTTTATCTTTCTAAAAATTCTTTGTCCCTTCCTGTTCTTTCTGTAATTATCTCATTAAGGGAAGACTGATATGATTTTTTTCTTTTTTGATTAAGCCACAATAGTATAATACATCCAATTAGAGACATAATTCCAACTAGAGCAAATGTGAATTTAAATCCAATAAACTGTGCAATTGCTGCTCCAACTGCTGCTGTTGCAGCTGTTCCTAATCCTGTGAGTGTAGAATATAAACTCCATTCAAAGCTTTCTTGTTTTCTGTCAAGGTTTATGCTCCATAATCCCAACCATGTGGGATAAGCTAAACCACTTCCTATTCCGTGAATTAATTGCGCGAGATAAATCATCTTTATTCCGGAAGTGAATATGTAAATGAATGGGACTATTGATATAAGTAGTGTTCCTAAAATTAACCACCTTGTTTTATTTTCTGTTTTGTCTACATGTCTTGAGAATGGGAGCTGAATAATGCTTTTTGTGAGAAAAAAAATCATACTTGCAAGTCCTGCTGAAAATATTGTTCCTCCAATTAGATTATCATTTATGAATATTGCGAGAATTGGGTCAATTAAACCGAAACCAGTTAGGACAAAAATATCCGAGATCATTAAAAGTTTTATTGTACGGTTCATGACCAAAACCTCCAGCCGGTTTTTGTGAATCCAGCTACCCAAGAACCACCTGCGGTGTTCTTCTTATCTCCTGCATCCATTATTGTAAGGTTCATGATGTTTGTTAATGAATTTTATTTATTTTAAAAATCTTTTTTTACATTTATTGCACTTGGAGATTCTCCGCCATGCCATGTGAATCTTGGTCTTATTCTCACAGGATATATTCTTTCTGAATTATCATCAAGAACTAAAGCACTTCCTTTTAATGAGGGAAGTTCTGCCATGGATTTTCTTATTGAATCAAGGAGATATGTCTGCATTATACTATTTAATGCTTCAATATCTGGCTGAGCTGTTAATCTATGGCTTATTATAACATCTGACTGGGTCATAGCATCTCTATGAATAACTCCTGGCTGTTGAGTTGCCATAACTAATGAAATTCCTGGCTGTCGTCCTTCTCTCAATATCTGAATTAATGCATCGCTTGCTGCTGTTTTCCCTTCTTTAACAAGAAATTCATGAGCTTCATCAATGAAAAGCCAAACAAGAGGAGTTTCTTTTTTTTCATCTATGTTCATATAGTCTACTCCATGTTGCAGGGCATCCATTTCCTCTTTTTTTCTTTCAAGCATTCTTTCATTGAATAGCTTTTTGCATACAAGACCTATAACAAGAGCACGAACATTAAATTTGCCTATGGAAGAATAACAGCTTACATCTAAAACAGTTGAATTTCCTGGAACAATAAGTTCTGATATTTCTGTTCCTTTTTGTCCTCTTAAGGCAAAAACTCCCCAGGTTTTTGCTGCTTCAAATAAACTTACTGCTGCTTCTTTTGTTTTTTCTTCTATTCTTTTGTTTTTTAAACTTTCAATTATTGAGTCGATATCAAAATCTTCTTGTCTTTCTATTAATTCTCCAAGACAAGCTTGTATTGTTACTGCAATAGGATCTGTTGTTTCTAAATCAAATGTCATTATCCAATCTTCTGCTTTTAGTTCAGAAGCTTTTATTGCAAACTTTTTATCAACAGGAATTCCTCTTTTTTCATATTCATCAAAAAATCCATACGGCGCCCAGACTGTTACAGGAATATTTTTAGTTTTTAAATCCCATTCTTGTAATAACTCTATTTCTTTTTCATTTTTGAACTTCATTGTCCAGAAGATTCCCATTGTATCAAAAATTAATGGGGCGATATTTTGTGCTATCTCTGGTGGGAGACTGCATAATTCTTCTGCTATTGCAGCTAGAGTGTAGGATTTTCCGCTTCCCCTTTTTCCGCAAACCATGATGACATGACTTCTCGCAACATCTAAGAAAATTTTATTTGAAAGTGAAGTATAGTTACCCATGGTGACATAGCCCTTGCCAATATAAACAGTTCCTCTATTTCCAAATTTTTTCATATCACCTTTATCTCTTCCGATAATTATGTCATAGGGCATTTTTTCTTTTTTGCATCTCCTTTCAGGATTATAATACCATAAGCTTTTTAAATACCTTTTGAATGAATATTTCATGGAAGAAATTAAGAAGGAAGAGAAAAAAACAGAAAATTCTATCGGGAGTAGCATTAAAAAAAATCCTTGGATGATTGTTTCTGCAGTATTAGCCGTTCTTTTAGTTATAGCCTTGATTTTTGCCTTAAAGGGTGGAATAACAGGAAACGCAATATCATCAGATTCTGCAGGACAACAAGCAGTTGATTTTATTAAAACAAGTTTTGGTGCAGATGTAAGTACATTTACTGATGTTAAAGACTTAGGAAATCTTTATGAGGTTACTGTTCCTTATCAAGGACAAGATATACCTGTTTATATTTCTAAAGACGGAAAATATTTTATTAGTTCTGCTATTGATATGACTGCTGCTTCAGCTGATCCAAGTACTCCTGTTGATGTGCCAACAGAAGTTGTAAAGTCAGATAAACCTGTTGTTGATGCTTATGTATTCTCTTATTGCCCCTATGGATTGCAGTTTGAAAAAGCTTTATTGCCAGTCTATAATTTGTTAAAAAACAAAGCAGATATTAATTTAGTGTTTATTGGAGCAATGCATGGAGAGTATGAGAAGACAGAATCTTTGAGACAAATATGCATACAGAAAGAATATGGAAAGGATAAATTATGGTCTTATCTTGACGTGTTTATGGGCAATACAGATATAGGAAATTGTAATGGAGATGAAACTTGCCTTAAGCCTTTAATTGAGAAAATATTCAAAAATGTTTCAATAGATTCAGCCAAGATAAGCACATGTATGGCTAATGATGCAGAAGCACTTTATAATGCTGATGTTCAGAAAGCAAGTTCAATGGGCATTTCTGGTTCACCAACATTTGTCATAAATGGTGCACAAGTTTCAGTTTCAAGAACACCTGCAGCAGTAGGAAAGGCAGTTTGTGATGCTTTTACAACATCGCCTTCTGAATGCACTCAGACATTATCTTCAACAGCTTCACAAGCAGGATTTGGTTATGCTGCTGGCGCGAGTTCTGGGGCTAGTTGTTAATAATTCTAAGATTTTTAACTTTCATTTAGAAATTGTTGTATCTCAACTTCATGGATGGTGATCTTGTAGGAAGGGAATACTAAAGACGTTAGAATTCATGTGCATTGCGTCCGTGGTTAATAGATTTTGAGAATATAATGCGCAGGGGCAGATACTAAAAAATAAATGCCTTATTCTGCGACTTCTTTTTTAAAGAATATTATCCAGAAAATTACTATTTTCTGGCTAGTTCAAAATGTCGGGGCGTGCCTTCGCACGTTCAACATTGAACATTTTGAATATGAAAAAAGAGGGACAAATTCTAAAAAGAATTAGTTTTATATCCTCTTAAAAACCGTGTTTTTATGATTATCCCCCTTTATTGACCTATTAATCAAATATTATAAACCCGAAGAGGAAACGCCAGATATAAAAAATAGTACATCTTTTGTTTCCTCTTGGGAAAAAGAGGTGATACTTATTATAAGCAAGAGGAGTATTTAAATCTTTCGGTTTTGTTGTAACTAGGTAATGACAGCACTGTTCTTAATGTCCTGTTTGGTTGATTTTAATGTTTGTTTGAAAGTATAGATGATTTTATAAATTTACATTTTCTATTATTTTTATGGAAGAGGCAGAAAAAGAAGGAGAAACTTTTGAAAAGTTATTGGGAAATAAAATAGATAGTTCTGCTCATATGCAAGTTTATGGGATTGTTACAGGAAAAGATCCAAGCTGGCATGATATTATTTATGAACTTATACATAGCGAGCAGCTTGACCCTTGGGACGTGGATATAGGACTTTTATGTAAAAGTTATTTTGAAAAAATTAGAGAGTTAGAAGAAAGTAATTTTTATGTTTCGAGTAATATTCTTCTTGCTGCTGCCTTATTATTGAGGATAAAATCAGAATTTCTTCTAAATAAGTATATTCGTGAAATAGACAATGTTCTTTATAATCGGGACGAGAAGATTGAAAAAATTATTGAAAGAATAGAAATTGATGAAGGTGAGATTCCAATTCTTTCTCCAAAGACACCGATGTCTAGATTTAAGAAAGTTACTCTTACAGAGCTTATGTCTGCATTGGATAATGCTATAAAAACTGAGAATAGAAGAATAAATCGAGAGATAGAAAAGACCCAGGCAGGCAGGCTCTCTTATGTTGATATGCCCAAGGTAAGAAGAATTAATATTAGAGAAAGAATAAGGCAGTTTTATGCAAAAATTTTGACAACATTCAAAAATAAGAAGACAGAGATTAAACTTCCTTATTCTCATTTTACGGGTAATAATAAAGAGGAAAAAATTGCTTGTTTTTTGCCAATGCTTCATTTAAGTAATAATAATAAACTCTGGCTTGAACAGGATGGTCATTTTCAGGAAATATATATGTATCTTTTTGATGTTTATAAGAAAAAATTTCCTAATGATGCAGAAATGGCTTCATTAAAAGAAGAGGTGGAGGAAGAATTAATGAAAGATATTAATGGGATGAGGGAAGAACTTGACGATGAGCAGTTAAGAAGAGTGGAAAAGTTGAATGAAGATTTTGAAAATCCACTTGGAGATTTGGTTGAAGAGGAAATAACTGAAGGCGCTGAAGAAATAGGGTTTAAGAAAGATTGAAGTCTTGCGAGGTTTTATAAATGTTGGAATATTGTGCAATACATGAAAAAGAGATTTTTTGTTTTAGGATTATTAGTGATGATTTTTTTGGTGAGTGGAGTTTTGGCAGAAAATGATTTTTTTTGTAGTACTGATAAAGAATGTCAAGATATGTATCAAAATTGCATGTCTGGTTGTGGTAGTGATGGTAAATGTTATCGTCTGCAGACTCTTGTTGCTGATACACGATATCCTTATTGTGATTGTGGAAATGATGTTTGTGACTCTGAAGAAAGTATAACCACCTGTCTGAAAGATTGTAATCAAACTTGCGCAAAAGAAGGAGAATCGACAGGCCCTGGGATTGCACCAAACAAATTATGCTGTTCAGGGCTTACTGACATGTATCGGGGTTTGAATGAATACGAGAATATTTGTGGCTATCATGGGGCAGATATGGGAAGTATTTGCACAAAATGTGGAGACGGAATTTGTAAGACTGGTGAGAATAAATGTAACTGCCCTGTTGACTGCAATAAAACATGTGTAACTCAAGATAGTGCTTGCTGTGAGAGAGATATTTGTACTACTATGGATATTATGTGTGTTTCTGGCACAATTCCTTATTCAGGGGGATGTGATTCTAATTGCAGTCCAATTATGGGATGTAAAAATTTAACTTGCATAATAGAACTAGGAAAGGCATATTATCCCGGAACAGAAAAATGCTGTAATGGCTTAAAATCTATTCTTCCCGGATCATTTTACGATAAAAATTGCAATGAAATTAATGGTCTTGCTGGAGCACCCCTATGTGCTCCTTGCGGAAATGGCAAATGTGAAGTTCAGTATGGAGAAGATAAATGTAATTGTGCTGAAGATTGCAAGTCTGATTGTATTCAGAATGAGAATAATAAATCTTGTTGCAAGAATGGAACATGTGTAAAACTTTTTGATGATGGTCTTCCAAGCGCATGCTCTGATGGAAACTTGCCAGAATTTTCAGGATGCGATACTAATTGCAAGCCGGTTTCTGAATGTGATAATAGTGAATGTCAGACTAGTAAAGAATGCCGAGATAGATATCAAAGTTGTTATTATGTTTGCGAAAATAACAATTGCCTTTGGACTACTTCCCCACTTCAAAATGGGGATAAAATAATATCATATCCAAATTGTTCTGGAGACGAATTTAATGTGACTGGGCCTCAAGACGTTCTCTGCGCACCAGATAGGAAACAATGCGCAGATGGAAGTTATGTTGGACGAGCAGGCTTTGACTGCGAGTTTATGCCTTGTTTGAGTGGAGAGAAGATTGGTTTTTTTGAGAGGATTTTTAGTTGGTTTAGGAATATTTTTAGATAGAATTATTCTCTAGACAATTTATAGGTTGTTATTGGGAGAGAATAAATCTTGTTTCTCAACCTAGAATCATTTTCCATTGCTTCATAAGCTAATCTTATTTCTTCTGGCATTCTTTCTAAGATTTGTTCTCTTGCACTTTTTCTTTCAATTCGATTATCCATATATCTATTAAAAACTAAGAATATTTAAGTATTGCTTTGATTGAGTATAGACATGGAAAAATTCAGATTTTACTCGCTTTGGCTTTGTTTGCTTTGCATAGTTATATTTATATTTCAAGTTTGGATTCCTTTGTTCACACAAACTTTTATTCTTTCTTCTGACGCACTCTTTAAACCATGGCAATTTTTATCTGCGATTTTCCTTCATGGAAGTCTTACACATCTGCTTTATAATCTATTTGCACTTTTCATTTTTGGGCTTATACTTGAAAGAACAATAGGAAGCAAAAAATTTGTTCTTTTATTTCTGATATCAGGAATTCTCGCGAATATTTTTTCTTTTTCTTTTTATCCTAATTCTCTTGGAGCTTCAGGAGCAATAATGGCGCTTGTGGGTTGTCTTGCTGTTCTGAGACCAATGATGGCTGTTTTTGCATTTGGAATTATTCTGCCGATGTTTGCTGTTGCTATTGTTTGGGTTATAGGAAGCTTTCTTGGTATTTTTGGATTTGGAGATCAGGGTGTGGGATATATTGCACATTTATCTGGGCTTTTTATTGGTGTTCTCTATGGATTTTTTCTTAGATTAAAGTATAAACGAGAAAATCATAGCGTTTACAGCTCTACAAGAAGGATAGTTATTCCAGAAGATACGATGAGAAACTGGGAAGATTTTTATATGAAAAGATAATATCCTCTTTAATACCTAAATAATTAAAAAGTAAAGAAATTTTTAATAGTTTGAAAAGTGGTGACTTTTATGATAAGGAACTATAAAACAATAAAGAGGATGTATGAATTTGCCGGAAAGAGTTTAGCAGATAGAATAAGGGCTTTTTGCGGAAAAAATAAGACATCAATAATAAGAACTTTTTATTATCCAAATATCCACTTAAGTTATAGGAGTCCTTATGAACTTTGTTCATTAGGCAGGCAAGAAGATGTCAGTCATTTTGTCAGTGCTCTAGAACAAGACACTAGCTCTAGTTTTTTCTTAGATCCTAAACAGAATGTTTAAAAACCTAAAATATTTGTGGATACTATGATTATTGATTTAACTGCTAATTTAGCAATTCCGGAATATTACTAGTTGTAACTTTAATTTTTAATTAATTCTTTATATTAAACATGAAAAATAAAATTAACAAAGCTGATAAAAAAAAAGTAAATGTAGATGGGACTACAAATGCAATATTTAAGGGGAGCGAAGAAGTAGCCGGGCTTTCTATTAAAGGATATGACTTTGACAATGGCGTCGATTATGACAAACTTATTGATAAATTTTCTTCAACAGGTTTTCAAGCAACAAACCTTGCTAAGGCAATAGAAATAATAAAAGAAATGCGGAAAGAGCATGCTTATATTTATCTGGGATATACTTCAAATATGGTCAGTTCTGGTCTTCGTGATATTTTTAGATATCTTGTAGAGCATAAACTTGTTGATGTTATTGTAACAACCGCAGGAGGAATTGAAGAAGATTTTATTAAATGTCTTGGAGACTTTAAATTAGGAAGATTTGATGCAGACGGTGCAAATCTTAGAGAAAAAGGCATCAATAGAATAGGAAATATCTTTGTTCCTAATTCTCGCTATGTTAAGTTTGAGAAGTTTGTTTTGCCTATTCTTGAAAAGCATAAAGATAAAATATTAACACCTTCTAAACTTATAAAAATATTGGGGGAAGAGATAGGAAAAACAGAAAACGGAAAAGAATCGATTTATTATTGGTGCGCTAAAAATAATATTCCTGTTTTTTGTCCTGCGCTTACAGATGGAAGCCTCGGAGATATGATTTATTTTTTCAGAAGTAATCATCCTGATTTTAAGATAGATATTGTTGATGATGCTTGGGAGCTGAATAATACAAGTTTGGGAAAGAAAAAAACAGGCATGATAATTCTTGGGGCAGGAGTTATTAAACATGCTATTTGCAATGCTAATCTTTATAGAAACGGAGCAGATTATGCTGTTTATATTAATACTCTGCAAGAATATGATGGTTCTGATTCTGGCGCGAGTCCTGAAGAGGCAAAATCGTGGGGAAAGATAGCTGGAAAAGCAAAAAGCGTGAAAGTATTTTGTGATGCGACGATTGCTTTTCCTTTGATAGTGGCGAAATCTATGATTTTGTAAAGATAATATTCTATTATACTCTTTTTTATAAAGCCAATTTTATTTAGAGAAACATGGCAGATGGCGAATTAATTATAAGGCAAGGGTATACTGAATTAGAAACAGAAATAGGTGGAAAACCTTTGGTTTTCATACCACCTATTATCGGACCGGGGGGATATGTGGATATTAAAGAAAGAATTGAAAAGGCTCTTTTAAATTTTCCAACAGCAGCTGAAACAGTATCATTAGTTTATGCTGCCCGAAAAGATAATTTCAGTAATTATGCTAAAGAAATATTAGAACGTTTAAATGGCGGGCTTTTAACCTCTACAGTATGTCATTATTTCCCTAATAAGGGAGTTTATATTCAAGATAATCCGAGAGTTGAAAATAGAAAAATAATCAGAAATGAAAATGAATTAGTTTTAAAGTCAGAAGAAAAAAATTTAGGTGTAAGATTTGTTCCATTTAGATTCAAAGTAGGAGAGCAAAATGCAAGAGATTTAGTAAGAAATTCTTTTGTTATAGGTTTAGTAGGAGAAGAGGGGGCAGAAAGATTATCAGAAATTGCCGGAGATTTTGGTTATCCTTCTGTTAGTAGTTTTAATAATGTCGATGAGCCTTTAACAATGCCTTCTGCTTTATGTATAGAAGGTTTGGATTGTAAAAGTTGGTTTGTTGTTAACGGAAAATTTAATTACATGAATGGTTCTGCCTTTGGAATTCGTTCACAAAAATTTCTTGATTATATGAAGAGATTAAAAGCTGAAAAAATATCTCGGGAATTAAAGCGTAGTTTAGATGATAGTTTTAAGATAATAGAAGAAGCAGAAGCAATTTTAAGAGGAGAAAAGCCAAGGGTTTAGTAACTCGTTTTTTAATAGATTTTGGGTAAGTCTTTTGTATAGTCGTATACAGAAGTCTTTATATAAACTAATTACCCTATGTAAAAATGAAATCCGGCTCTCTTTCTAGACAGGGAAAAGTAGGCATTATTGGAGTAATACCCGGATATCCTGAGCATTCAAGATATAATATATTCGGGGGAATAAAAATGGTGCCAGTAGGATTGCCTGCAGTTCTTAGTCAGATAAACCGTTCAGGTGGTGTTTATGACGTTTATGCTATTGACGAGAATAATTATATCGGTCCAAGAGATTTTACAGGTATGCCAGACCATAGTTTTTTGCAAAAAAGAAATCCGGCCAAGATAGCAATGTTCTATGGTGGAATGACTAATTCAATTCCAAGACTCTATACTTTGGCAAAACAGTATCATTCTTTAGATGTATTAAATATTGCTGGAGGTGGTCATGTAAGTTCTTTGCCTGAAGAAGCATTACATTCTGGGGTGGATATTGTAGTGCATGGAGAAGGTGAAAAAACAGGTCAGGAAATATTAGAAGCAATAGTTGAAAAAGGTGAAGTAAAATTTGATAGAAAAAAATTAATGGTAATTAAAGGAATAAGTTTGTTAGATGAAAATGGAAAATATGCTTTTACAGGTTCAAGAGAACCGATGTCTGAAGAAGAGTTAGATAATCTTGAAGATACGGATTTAACTTTAATAAGATTTGGAAAAAGATGGACAGCAATACCCATAAATCGAGGAAGGGGATGCAATTCTGATTGTGAATTTTGTACTGTTAGTCAGCAGCTTGGGCCATATAGATCAAGTTCTCCTGAAAAAACATTAAGACAAATAATAAAATATTCTGATATGGGATATAAAGACTTTTTTATTACAGACGATAATTTTGCTCAAAAACCAAAAGAAGCAAGAGATTTATGCAGGATGATTGGAGAGTATAAAAGAGAGTTTAATAGAAAATTAAGAATAACAGTCCAAGTAAGAAGCGAGATAGCAGGAAATGATGAACTTATAGAAGAAATGAAATTTGCAGGTGTTAATGCACTGGCTATAGGTTTTGAAAGTCCTATAAACGAGGAATTAAAAGCGATGAATAAGGGAGTTACAGTAGAGCAACTAACAGAAAGAGCAAGAAAATTATCCGATTATTTTAGTTTGCATGGAATGTTCATCTTTGGCTATCCTCTGCCACCAGGTTCTGATAAAACTGGTCTGACATTAGAACAAAAAGCTAAACGTTATGTAAATTTTTTCAAGGAATCAAAAATACATACATTACAGGTACTAAACGCAGTTCCTGGGCCAGGTTCAAAATTGAGAAAAAGACTTGAAGAAGAGAAAAGAATTTTACCCCTGGAGATGGTTGGTTGGGATAAATATGATGGATTATTTTTATGTTATGACCCAAGGCCTGAAGGAATAGACGCTCTTGACCTTCAAAATATTCCTAAGACATTAATGAAAAGCTGGTATCAGGGCAATGTTGTAAGCAGAAAATTAAATCCTGGACACTGGATGAATTGGGCATATAACGCAACAGTTGGTTTTCCTATACAATTTGGAATTTTTTACACTAAGAGATTTGTTCATAATCTGATAGAGAAAAAAAGAGAAAAAAACATAGATAAGGAAAGTTTGATTCCTAAAAAGAATGTCTTTCATCAGTCTTTAAATCATGCATGGGAAGATATAACAAAAAATTGGAGAAATCTTGCTATTAGAACCTACGCTGGTGAAATTGTAAGGAATTGGTTTAGAGTATATAAAAAAAGTAATTATGTACAGAATTTAAGGGATTTTCTTAGAAAGAATAGGCAGGATAAGATTGGAAATTAGAATTATTTATTTTTTCTTAACATTCTTCTCTGCTTTTTCATAAACCTTTTTTATCTTATTCATAAACTCTTTAAAATTTCCTTTTTTTATTGCCTGCCTTGATTGTCTCATCAATTCGGTTAAATAAAAGAGATTATGAAAAGTTGCTAATCTCATTCCAACTGGTTCTTCTTGATATAATTGATAACGAATATATGCCTTGCTATAATTTTTGCAGACAAAACAATTGCAATTTTTATCTATTGGGCTTTTGTCTGTTTCATATCTTTTATTAAATATTCTTATTTTTCCTGCCGACGTGAAAAGTGTGCCATGTCTTGCATTTTGAGTAGGAAATCTTGAGTCAAACATGTCTACGCCTCTTGATATGGCTTCTAAAAGTTCTATTGGACTTCCTGCACCCATTAAATAACAAGGTTTATTTTCAGGAATTATAGATTTGTGAATATCAATCATTTTCATTTCCTGTTCAATTGTTTCTCCTAATGCTAAACCGCCTATTGAATAGCCATCAAAATCAATTTCTTTTAATTGTTCTGCTGATTTTTTTCTTAAATCAGGATATATTCCACCTTGTGTAATCCCCCATAATAATTGACGCTTTTCTTTTGGAATATTTTTTTGAAGATTATTATGATGTTTTTTGCATCTTCTTGCCCATGATGTTGTTCTTTCTACTGCTTTTTCTATGTCTTTTTTTGAATGATGAAGAAGAGGCATTGTATCTAAACACATTGCTATTTCACTTCCTAAATCTAGTTGGATTTCCATATCTTTTTCAGGAGAGATGAAGACTTTTTCTTTTGTGAATGGATTTTTAAAAGTTACTCCTTTTTCATCTGAACTCTCATAAAGACTTTTAGAATACATTTGAAATCCACCACTATCTGTAACATTTATCCCTTTAAAATTCATAAATTTTCCTATTCCACCCATTTTTTTTATTAATTTTTCTCCTGGTCTTAAATGAAGCACAAACATATTTGATATTACTGCCTTGCAATTCATTTCATCTAAATCGTGTGAAGAAATATGCTTTACACTAGTTTTTGTTGCAACAGGCATGAAAAAAGGCGTTTCTATTGAGCCTTTTTTTGTTTTTATTATTCCTACTCTTGCTTTTGTTTTCTTATCTTTAGAGAGGATTTTGAAGATTTGGTGATTCATAATTTTAGAAAGAATTAAGGGATTATAAAAGTAGTGCTCCAAATTGTAATTGCATTTCTAGCATATTTGAATAAGACTTAAATGCAAATGCTCCCGCCGACTGAAAAATTCTGCGGAATTTTATTGTCGTCGGTAGCTTAATTCTTCCTTCGTCAGAATTATTATGCTCCTGCCGAGATTCGAACTCGGGTAACAACCTTGAGAAGGTTGGATACTTGGCCACTGTATTACGGGAGCGTATATGAATTTAATATTAAAATAATTTGTTCTTCATAACTTTTAAAGCTTAGTATTTCGTAAACTTTAAATATATCTTACACCTTATACAAACATGGCAAAAGAAAGCGAAGGAAAGCTCATAGGAGAGATAAGCAACTATTTCCAGCACGTTAAAGCAGCAGCCATAAAACTAACAGCGCCTCTTTCTGTAGGAGACAAAATAAGAATAGTGGGCGGGGAGAAAAAAATAGAAATGACAATAGAAAGCATGCAGATAGACAGGAAACCTGTAGAAAAAGCAAAAAAAGGCGATGAAGTAGGAATATTGGTTCCAGAAGACGTGCATAAAGAGTATAGGGTTTATAAGTTGTGAGGATATATCTCTGTTATATTGAAATCTAAAGAGCAAGATATCTTATTTGAAATTTTAGATATTAATGTTTCTAGTTAGAAGAAGTTTATTTAATATTCAAAGAAGTTTATTACTACACTAGCCATTTTCTTGTAAAAAATAAAATCTGGCTCTATTTTCCTTGCATCAATAAGAATCTTCGCCATACCCTCCCACATTAAAAACCAGCTTGGCACTTCTAAAATATAAATAAAAGATGCGAAAAATGCTTCTGCAAACTTAAGCGAAACAAAAATTATTCCTAAAAGGAGAAGAACTCCTAGAGAAAGCCATATAAATCCTTCTTTTTTTACTTTTGAAATTTCTTGTTCTTTTTCCACAAAGTGTTTTCCAAAATGGCTTTTCAATCTTTTTTTTATAATTGTTTCTTGTTTAAAATTTCTTTTATCTTTTGGCATGAGCAAACGCATTTCTATCTCAAATTCTCCTTTATCTCTCACTGCATTTTTACATTCTGCAAGAAAATCAACAGATAACGCTTTTTCAGAATAAGCTCTGGCATCAAAACTTGAGAATATGTCTTCATAGGAATCTAGAATTAAACTAATATTACTCTGCTTGAATAGTTCTTTCTGTTCTTTTTGAGTTTCTTCTTCTCCAATGATTTCTATTTCATCTTTACCCTCTTTTTGAACCATATTTATCTTTAAGTTTTCGTATTTATAAGTTTATCGAAAAAAGAGAGAAAGAGATTGAGAGAGCCAGAGCGCCGCGAGCTCTGGCTCCATCATCTCTGCCTTTCTAACAATTCCGAAGAATTGCCGAATGAGGAGATGACTATGATGGTGTGATATTTTCCATATTCCACTCGCGAGCCCATTTTCATACTATTTTTCAAGTTACTTAAATGAACTCGCTCGATAGCCCCGCCCGGATTCGAACCGGGGTTACAAGATTCAGAATCTTGTAGACTTGACCGCTATCTTACGGGGCTACTATAACTTATAGATTTACAAATCAAAAAGGTTTATAAACATATTTTTTGTCTTAAGATGATGAAACGTTCAAGTAGAAGATGGAAGAAAAAAGGCCAGATGCGCTGGAAATGGCAAAGAAAAAGGCTGAAAAAAGAAAAGCATAAGCGTAAAATGAAAAGAATGCGAGCTAGATAATTATTCTCGAAAAATAAAAAAATTTATATCTTGTACAATAGTAATCTTTATAATGCTACTTGAATTTAATCTACTGAAAAAAGATGGAAACAAATAGCTCATCAAACATCTGGACAGAGAAATACAGGCCTGACAAGTTCGAAGATGTCTTCGGCCAAGACGAGATAGTAAAACGAGTAAAAAATCTTGTCGGATCTATTAATATTCCCCATATGCTTTTCTCAGGTCCAGCAGGTATAGGAAAATCAACTCTTGCGATAATTGTCGCAAAAGAGCTTTTTAAGGAATTTTGGAAAGAAAATTATCTGGAATTGAATGCAAGCGATGCAAGAGGCATAGACGTTATAAGACAGGAAGTAAAAAATTTTGCAAGGACAAAATCGCTTGGGAGCGTTCCTTTTAAGATAATATTCTTGGATGAAGCAGATGCGCTTACAAAAGAGGCACAACATGCATTGAGAAGAACGATGGAGAATTATACCAGCACGTGTAGATTTATACTTTCATGCAATTATTCAAGTAAGATAATAGACCCAATACAATCTCGTTGTGTTGTTTTTAGATTTAAGCTTCTTGAAAAAAAAGATGTGGCTAAGGTCATATTGAAAATAGCAGAAAAAGAAGGCCTAAAAACAGATGAAAGGGCAATACAAGTTCTTTACGAAGGTTCTGAAGGCGATTGTAGACGTGCAATAAATCTTTTGCAAGCAAGTGCGTCAATCTCGCCGATTATAACTGAAGAAATAATAAACATTCTCTTATCCAGCGCAAAGCCAAAAGATATTCGTGTTGTATTAGATTATGCTCTTGCAGGCGATTTTGAAAAAGCTAGAGAAAAACTCCTTGATGTAATGCTAAAAGAATCTATCTCAGGAACAGACGTCATAAAAGCAATACAAAAAGAAGTATGGAATTTAGATATAGAACCACATATTAAGGTAAAGCTTACTGAAAAAACTGGTGAAATAGAGTTTCGTTTAGTTGAAGGAAGTGATGAATTTGTACAGCTCCAGGCATTATTAGCAAGTTTTGTTTTAGTTGGTTTGGGAAAGAATTAATAAAAAATGACAAATCCTCTCTCTGAAAAATACAGACCAAATAAGTTTTTTGAAATTAGGGGCCAGAATCTTGCAATTGATAAAATAAAAGCATTTTTTAATTCTTTTAATATGGGTTTAGCAAAGAAAAAAGCAATACTTCTTTATGGACCACCTGGAACAGGAAAAACGACTCTTGCTCATGTTCTAGCAAAAGAAGCAGAATATGAATTATTCGAATTAAATGCCAGTGATTTGAGAAATAGGGCAAAACTTGATGAAATTTTAAAACCATCCACATTACAGAAATCGCTTTTCTCAAAGGGAAAAATAATCTTAGTTGACGAAGCAGACGGAATAACTTCAACAGAATATGGGGGGTTAGCAGAATTAATAGCTTTAATAGAAAAGACAAAATTCCCAATGATAATAACTGCTAATGATATATGGCAACAGAAATTTTCCCTTCTAAGACAAAAATGCGAGCTTGTTGCCATGAAAGAGGTGCAATATGATATTATTCTTGAAATTTTAAAAGAAATCCTTGAAAAAGAAATGAAAAATGTTGAGCTAGATTTATTAAAAAGTATTGCAGCAAAGTCTAGGGGAGATTTAAGAGCTGCTTTAAATGATTTACAATCGATTATTAATAATGATATAGGTGAATTTAATGAAAAGGATATAGGTGAAAGAGAGAAAAATCTTGATATTTTTAATGCAATGAAAAATATTTTCAAATGCAAGACAACAAAAGAGACAATAGAAGCTTATGAGAATGTTCAGATGGAAACAGATCAAATATCTCTTTGGCTTGAGAAAAATATTCCTCTTGAGTATCATGGTGAAGACTTAGTAAGAGCATTTGAGGCTTTAAGCAGGGCAGACATATTTAAGGGAAGAATATACCGACAACAGCACTGGAGATTTATGGAATATCAGAACTTTTTTCTTACAGCAGGCATATCTGCAGCAAGGAAAAATAAAACAAATGTAGATTCTTTTACAAAATATCAGCAGCCAAATAGAATTCTTAAGATCTGGATGAATAATCAGAATAATGCAAAAAAGAAAACAATTGCAGAAAAATATGCCGAATATACTCATACAAGTAGAAAAAGAGCGATGAAAGATTTTTTCCTCATTTCATTGATTCTAGGTAAGGAAGCTGCAAAAAAACTGGATTTAAGCGAGCAGGAAAAAGATTTTTTGGATGAAAGGAGAAACTCTTTGAGAGTTTCTTATGGTTTGAATAGATTTGCGGAAAAGAAAGCTTAATTATCTTAGCTAGCTTTTCTCATGAATATTCTCAAGGGGTCAGCTTCAATTGCCCCATGCTTACCAGGATCTGCTAATGGATTAAGAACTAAATCAATATGGTTCATAATAACTTTTTCTATCTCTCTTTCAGCTTTTTCATCAAAAGGAACGCCAGAAACAAGTGTAGCATAATAAAATACGGGTCTGTCTTCTATTGCTAACCTCTTATCCTGTACCGGAATATTTTCGTAGGCTTTCATAAATAATAAAGATTATGCAAGTTTATAAATATTTATCTATATTCCAAACGTTTTCTCAAACTCTCTCATCTGGCCATACTTAGAATAAAAATCAACACCCTTTTTTGTTATTCTTATCATCCTCTTGCCCAGATTATCAAAATTCTCAACAAGCCCGTTTTTAAGAAGCTCATTTAAATAAAGTTTCATCTGGTTATGAGATAAATTTGCTTTGTACATAAGATGTGTTGGCTTAATTTTTCCACTCTTTTCTAGAATAACTGCCAGCATATCATATATTATGTTTGTTCTGCTCCTTTTTCTTTCCATTTTTCCAGATGATTATAATTAAAGACAAGAAGATTATATAACTTATAAGTTGTATAATTTGGCCAGCAACATATAATAATGGTAAGGTTGAAAATGCAAATATTACATGACTTAACGCAAGTAATACAAATGCAATAATTAAAATTTTAGTGTTTAATAATTTATTTTTCTTATAAACTTTATGATAAGCGGAAATAATCAAAATAAGCAGAATCAATGTTGTCAAATGAAAAACATAATAGAACATGCTTCCAAATATTGATAACGCCAAAAGGAAATATAATCCCAAAAACACATCCTGTGAAGATCTTTCTTTTACTGCTACCCTATACAAAACATAAAGTCCTAATAAGGTAAATAGTTTATGCATAAAGAAACCAATATCAAATAATATATCTGTTGATCTTACAACATGGTAAGTTAAGATTATCTGCCCTACTGTTTGTGTGAACGTAGTGTCATAATAAAGAACAAGTTTTGTTAAGATAGTGGATATTTCGCCCAGGGCAATAAGAAAAAAACCAATTCCCAGATAAAGTGAATTTTTATTCTTACTTAGCCTATAACTTTTATAAGCAAAGATAAAAAGAGTTAGAAGAATCAAAAAACTGAATGATTCTATTAAAACATCGCTTCCAAGAAACCAGTCAGGAGTAAAAACAATTTTCATCCTATATAACGCCCATTTTAGTTTAAAAGGCTTGTGAAACTCCAAACCCTAGCTCTTTTCTTTATCATTTTTTCATAACCTCTTTTAAATGATTTTTCTTAGATAATTCGTAAAGTACGGCCACCCTTTTCCACCTTTTAGGGCGGCTGTACTAATTACATAAATAAATTAAAAATGTAGCTCATTGACCCACTCCCTATTGATTGGGAAAATGAGAATCATGAATAAATTCAGGAGGTAAACAAAATGCAAAGAATGATACAACAAGAAAAACCATATATGTCAAGAAGAGTCCGTGCTCTTTATGAGTTCGGCTTGGAAGGAGGTATTATTGATTATCTTGTAAGGCAAGAATATAAGAGAAGAGCAAGTTTGAAGTGGCAGAAAAGTTATAGTTAGTCTGTCTTATAGTTTCTAAGTTTTAGTGGAAGATCTAACTTAAATAAATTTTCTTCTGGGAGATAAATCCCATTCAAACGCTCTAATTTCAATAGTCTTCCTTCAAATCCGCCTGTTTGTTCGGAAATCTTATTTAAATTTTCTATTAGACTATTATATTTCTGCTCTGTCTTGAAAAGTTGGTTTGACATTGTGCTTACTATTGTCTCTATTCTTGTTTTATCTGCAGAATCTTGAGCTAAATGGCGTTCATATTGTAAAGAAGAGAAATTAACCTGTTCTTGTTGTTCAGAAATTATTCCTTCTAAATAATTAGCCTGGTCTAAGAGTTGGAGATTATTATTTGCCAATGTCGCTATTTGTTCATCTTTATTAATTATTATCCCGCTAAATGCTTTTCTCATCTTATTCTCAACTTCAGCGATATCTAAAGAGGATTTTTCATAAAACTTCTTTTCTAATTCTCCAATTGTCTTGTTAACTTGTTTTGAATTAGAGATTATTGCTGCGGAATTATTCTTAGTAGTATCTTCAAGGCTTAAAAGATCTCTATTTTGTTCAAGAGTTCTTTTCATAGCAATACCAGAGTATATTGAACTAGCTGCAGAAAGAACTGCTACAGCCGCTAAAACATATAATGCTTTTTTGGCAGAACCAATATATTTTTGAACTTTTTCTGGAGCTAAACCTTCTCCTATTACGAATTCATAAAGATGCTTAAAAAAACGGATTGTCATAGTGCATTCCCGATAAAAACCCTTATGAGAAGATTCCCCAATTTCATCTATATCCTTTTTTATCTTAAGCCGTCTTATCTCATGATCTTGATGTTCTAATCTTCTATCAGATGATTGAATATACTCTAACAATGTTTCTCGATAAGTATTAGAAGAATCTCCTTTAGCTTTTATAGCATCTTCCAATCTTGATGAAACACTTTTTTCTTCAATAACGGGTTGAATTATTGCTTTTTTTCTCTTAAACCATACCATGATAAAACAACTGGGGATTGGTTTTTAAGCATTATTAGGAGAGAATATACACATCAAAAATCTTGGTTTTTATCTACTTTTTTGTAAAGAATTCTGCTCGTTCCCAGCTAAATTATTCTATCTCTTCTTATTTAGATTTAGCTGCGAACTCGGTATAATGGCACTTGCCACAATAGAATCGATTATCTGCTTTCATTAAGAAAATTCCTGGTCCGCATCTTGGGCAATTTCTTCCTCTTTTAACTTCTCCGTCTTCAATCTTAAAAAATTTATACTTTTTGCTTGTCGGTTTGTTTACTGTTTTTCTTTTTGATTTGTTCTTGACCATGTTAGGCTGTTTTCTCCTTCTTTTCTTTTGGTTTTCTTTCTGTTTTTTCCTTATCTTCTTTTGAATCATAAATGCTTGCTTCGATTAAAAAAGTCTTTGCTCCAAATCTTCCCTGAACTTTATTAACAACAATATTCTCTTCTGCTGAACTAAACTTTTCAGAAAGCAATTTTGAAATTTCAGCATAAGATGGTGTTTTTTCAGAAGGAAGAATTATTTTAATTTCCTTTCTTTTGAATAAATCATTTTTTGTATCTTTTAGTATCTTCATTTTATTCAGACTTTATAGTGTAAGTTCCTTTTTCTACTAATTTAATTTGCTGAGATACTTCTGATTTTTCTGGGTCAATTATCTCTATTTTTCCTTTCCAATTTTCAGTGAAAGCGGGACTTCCGCATCTAGGACACTTTTCTCCTTCTTCAAAAATAAATCTGCATTTTTTGCATGCTCGTGCTTTTTTTACCATATTATGCCGCTACCTCCATAAAACCATATAATTTAGAATCATATAATCCATTGCCCCAAATTAATGCTTTTAATGAAGTTCTTTCTCTTTTATTGGCAGCAGATCTTAAATGCAAATAGGTACTTATCCTTGCAACACCATCTTTAGATAAATCTGTAACGATTCTATCAGTTTTATTTCCTAATTTTATTTCAACTTTATATTTAGAGTCATGAGGCAAAAGCATCCCAAAATCTCCACCTTCAATAAATCTTCCATCTCTACTTCTAAATCTGATATAAGCATCTCCCATTACTTCTTTCCTCCTTTCTTTTTCTTCTCGCCTTTTTCTTCTTTTCCCATCTTTTTCTCAGCAGCTCTTATCTTTTTCTTTTCTTCTTCTATCCATTCTACTTTTCCTAATCCTGGCTGTCTCATTGTAAGTCCTATCTTTGGACTATCTCCCTTGTAGGATATAGCAACTACTCTTGCAATGCAATTATCCCCTCTTTTTAATACTCTTTTTGTTGATTTTCCACTCAATACATTTGAAGTTGAAAAAGAAACATAATCTTCCATTGTCTGGCTAATATGTATCATTCCTTTCATTGCGCCAAGATTAATGAATGCCCCAAAATTGGTTATCTCATTAATTGTACCAAAAACAATTTCTTGCATTTCTGGTTTCCATACAAGAAGTTTAAAATCAGAATTGTAATAAGCAGCCCCATCACCAGGAATTATTATTCCCTCGCCAACATTAAGCACAGAAATTACGCCGATTACTTCGCCTATTTCTTCGTCGTGATAGTTCTCATAAGTGTTTCTAAGCTGTTCTTCTACAGCAGTCTTTGTGTCAAGCCCAAATAATTTTGGCTCTACCCTTATGTGGTCCTCTACGTCAACAATATAGAACATAAGAATAGGAGAAAAATACGATTTATAAAGCTTATTGCTCATCATAAAAGATTGGCTTTCTGAGTTTAGTTACAGATTGAACATAAATGTTATCTATTCAAAAAATGTTTTAGATGAATTAGTAATGTTTAAGGTAAGAAAATCAAATATCTCTTCTACAAATTGCCCCTACATTTATTCACCCCTGTTTATCAAATTATCAATAATACATATAGATTTTGTTCAGAAAGCCAATTAATTATTGCTCAACCAATTTAACTAAATTCAAGCTTTTTTCCTTCTCGGATAATTATGCTTCTTTCAACTTTTGATTTAATATCTCTATCAAGTGTTGCGATAATATTCCCATTTGAAAGATTTATTATCTCATTATCTGCATTATCTCCCCCCACAGAGATTATCTTAATGTTTCCTGCCTTCAATATCTTGAGAGCCATTTTAGCTGCATCTCTATCTGAAAGCTTTTTCTCTTCTTTCGCCAGTTTTTCTAGTTCTGTGACAACAAGAGAGATTGTCGTCAATTCAAAACCGGTTTTCATAAGTTTGGATATCTCTTCAGCATAATCTATTTTCTGCTTTGCACAGTATAGAAGGAAGTTTGTGTCTAGTATTACTTTTATCATTGTTTAAGATAGAACCTCAAACTTTTAAATATTCCCCCAGAGGAGAATATTGAAAAAGAGATAACTTTAAAATATAATTTTTCTTTAGGATAAAAATGGGTACATAGTTAAATAGATAGTTTTAAATATTAACCACCATTGTTATTTGTATGATTAGTACCAATTCTATTGAAAAAAGAGAAAGAATTATAGATTTTTTAAAGAAAAATCCTCGAGCGACGCACAGAAAATTGAAAGAAGCAGGTTATACTCACATAGAACGATTATTCAAAGGAGGTTTAAAAGAAGCCTATAAAGAAGCCGGAGTAGAACCACCCCGGACTTTTGAAACAAAGACTAAAAAAGAGAAAAGAAAAATAATTATTAAGTATATTAAGAAACATCCAACTGCAGGTGGGCAAGATATTAAAAGAGACACAAAAATAAATTTTCAGATATTATTCAAAGATATTTCTACAGCATTTCGGGCAGCGAATATCTTCTATCCAAGAGAAGAAAAAGTGAGATTGAGAAAAAGAAGCAAGAAAGAAAAAGTTAGTGAAGTTATAAAATTGGTTAAGAAAAATCCCGAAACTACATTTGAAGAAATAGCAGATAAATTGAGGATTAATCCTTATAAGATGTTTAAGAATTTTAATGAGATTTACAAAATTGCTGGGATGAATATGATTTCTGGAACTCATAAAAGAGCATTAAAGAAAAAAATAGCAGTTATAAAATTTATAAAAAATAATCCTCTTGCAACCCAAAGAGAAATAAACATAAATTGTAAAACGAGAATACAAAGAATGTTTGAAAGAGGAATCTTCGGAGCCTATAAAGAAGCCGGAGTAGAATTTCCTTTTGAGAGGCTTAAATTACATGGAAGCGCGATTAATGAAATAAAACAAAGAGCTAAAGATTTTGAAGAAGAAATAGCAAGAAAATTATCTTGTTATGGCAATGTGAATCGGTTAGTTAAGACAAAAAGGGGAGTTGCAGATATTATCTTGGAAAGAAATAACAAAAAAGTAATAATTGAAGTTAAAGATTATTTAAGCAAAGAAATTTCCAGTCATGAAATAAAGCAATTAAATAAATATTTGGAAGATTGCAATTATAATCTTGGTCTACTTATCTGCCATGAAAAGCCCAAAAAAGATAGTTTTTTAATAGATGAAAATAGATTAATAATACTGGACGAATCAGAATTAAATAAAATTCCTGAAATAATGGATTCGAGGTAGTAGTTCAACGGCTTAGAATAGTCGCCTCCAGAGCGATTGATAGGGGTTCGATTCCCTTCTACCTCATATGATTCGGGTTCGATTCCCTCCGCGCCCATAAGACTGAAAAATAGCATCAACCCTATGGAAAAACATCATGAAGAAATCTTTGATATATATGAAAAAAGTATAGATGATCTTTTAGCTGAGGCAGGAAAATATTCTTCAGGTATAGAACAAGACATTCTGTCAGAAGCCTGGTCAATGCGAGATGAAGACTTAAGAAAATTGGGAATAATTTATAATGCAATTAAGGTAAAGGCCTTAAGTGAAAGAGTAATTTATCTTAACAAACAGTTCAGCCTATATGAAACAGTTATTAAAGTAGAAAATTTTGAATATGCTGGGAAAATAAAGAAAGAACTTGATTTTTTTGTTCGTCATTTTCTTAAAGATGTGCCTTTAACATCCTTAGATTACACTCCTATCCCTACCACCGGGAGAATTCAACAAACCAAACACCGATAAGCAAGCTTTATAAATAATATAAACTTCATAGAAACATGGCAAAAAAGGGCGAGAAAAAAGGGCTTACAACAAGAGAAATAAATTTGGCTCTTATCCAGAATTTTATAAATTTGCAGAAAGTTATGACTAATCTTTCTATTAAGTTTGATTCTCTCTCAGATCAAATGTCTCGTCTCCTCCAATTATTCGAAATATCCGCTAAAACTTTTGTGACAAAACAGGAAGAAGTTACTGAGAAAAAAGATGATCAAGAGCTTGTAAAAAAACTTGATGCGCTTCTTGACCAAAATAAAACAATTGCAAAAGGTCTTACACTAGTTGAAGAAAAGATAAGGCATAGAATATACGGGGATTTGCCTTCTGAGTCTCCTACAATAAACCGACAAACAAGCATACCCGCAAAACCTCTACCTAGATCAATACCTAAATTTTAAGGCGAAAAATGTTAAGCCAAACAAGTGAAGATACAAGACAACTTTTTCTAAAGAAATTTACAGAAGAACTGATATTAAACTATAAAGAGATATTAAAAAAATATTATGAGGAAAAATTGAATCAGGAAGATTATCTTGTATTAAAACAACAAAAAGAAGACGAAGAAAGGGACATAAAAAACAAATTAAAAGACATAATAAGCAAGCCCATAGTTAGTGCGGGAATAGAAATACCTACCCCAAAAATCCAAAAGTCAATAGTTCAACAACAAAGAGTAATACCAACATCGCAATCAAAAATTTTAAAACCAATTAATCAAAATCTTCCAGAAATACCTCTTCCAAAAGAAAAACAAGAAATAGCAGAAACAGGAAGCACATTTGATTCTGTAAAATCTGCACTTCTCCCATCAGGAGACATTAATTTTGGAAAAATAACCCCGTTTATACGAGATCCAGTCGTATCTTCATTAGAATGTAGGCGTGCTGATGAAAAAATCATGATAAAAAAACTTGGCCAAATAATAAGCACAGAAGTCCAATTGAATGAAACGGAAATAAATTCCCTGATAAAAGCTTTTTCTGAAAAAACAAGAATACCTCTGACAGAAGGGATATTAAAAGCAAGGCTTGGCAACTTAGAAATATTTGCAGTGATTTCTAAATTTTCAACTTCGAGATTTATTATAACAAAAAATCTTGCTCCCCAAAATAGCAATATAATGAATCTTCCTGGAACACCAAATTTTAATAGATCAATGATTTCTCAGAACCCTTTCACTCCAAAGAACCCTTCTCTTAATTTTCTGAAAAGATAAAAAAGAGTTGGGGGCATCACCGGGCCCCCTACCCCTTTTGTTTTAGTAAGATAATCTCTTTTTAAACGATTTCTGTAATTCAAAGGTTATATCGGAAAAACACCCTTTGCAAACCCCATTTCTCAAAGTATGGTGTTGATAGATATAGTTTGCAAAGTATATTATAGCAAAGGACGCTGAATTCTCATTATCGTTTACGCCTTTGCTATTTAGGAAATAAAGAGGATTTACTATAGAAGATTTAAATAATAGAAAATATACTATAAAATACAATGAAAGACGCTATAACCAAGGAAGACCTAAAGAAATATAGAGAAATAACAGAGAAAGCTTTTGCAATAGCTGAAAAAAGCATATCAAAAGGAAAAGAAAACGAGGCAAAAGAGATAATAAAAATGGTTTCATGCTATCTTTTTGACAGCAGACATTTTGAAAAAAAAGGTGATTTAGTCAATGCATTTGGGGCGATATATTATGCACATGGCTGGATCGATTGCGGCGCAAGATTAAAGATTTTTGATGTTAGTGATGATAAGTTGTTTACAATCTAAATATTTAAAAATACATTTATATAATTTGCAATATGTTTAAAAGATTTAATTTAAGTTATTTGGCAAAACTCATTTGGGAACAGGGATTTCCTATTGAAGAAGTAAAACTTCCAATAAGACATGATATTATCCAAGAAAATCTTCTTATTCAAAGAGGATATAATCTTTCACAAATAGCATCAGCTAATTCTACTTACCAAAACCCTTAAAATAGTAAAAACTTTCTTGTTGAACGCAACTTCAGGTTGCGCATCAAGTTTTTACTGAACAGAAAATATTATTTTTCTGTATATATGCCAAAATTTTTAAATAGCATACACCTCTTTGGCATATGCAAAAAAGAGTGATAGTTCTTAGTCTTGGAGGAAGTCTTATTGTACCTGGCGAGGTCGATGTAGTATTTCTTAAAAAATTCAGAGAAGTAATAAAAAAGAACGAGAAAAAATATAAATTTATTATTGTCTGTGGAGGGGGAAGTATCGCAAGAACTTACATAAATGCTTTAAGACAAGACAATAAATCTGAATTTCTACAATCAATGGCAGGAATAACAATAACAAGAGTTAATGCTAGATTTATGACTTATTTCTTCGGAAAAGATGCAAATGAAGGTATTCCGCATGATATGAAAGATGTTGAAAATTTATTAAAGAAAAGAAATATTGTTTTCTGTGGTGCATTAAGATATGCTCCAAATCAAACAAGTGATGCAACAGCATTAAAACTTGCAAGTTATTTCAAAACAAATTTCATAAATCTCACAAATGTAAAGGGACTTTATGACTCAAATCCATTTGAGAATAAAAATGCAAAATTCATACCCCGAGCAACAATTGAAGAATTTAACAAAATTGTAATGGCAATCCCAAACAAACCAGGCATGCACGCACCTGTTGACCATATTGCAATGAAGATAATAAGAAAAAATAAGATAAAGACCCATATTTTAGGCAAAGATGTTAAGCAGTTAGATAATCTTCTAAATGGTAAAAGTTTTATAGGCACGATAATTGGGTAAAACATGCCTATTATCACCACGCCCAAAATAAACGACGCCCTAAAAGAGATAACCAAACTCAAGCAAAAAGGCGAGAAAATAATCATCCTAAGCCAGGACGACGAATTCAATAGAAAAATTCTAGAAAACAAAAAAATAAATATCTTTCTCATAAACGAAGAGCTAGAAAATAAGGACTATTCAAAACAAAGAAACTCTGGTTTAAATGAAGTTCTTGCAGAAATGGCTTCAAAAAATAAGATAAAAATCGGGATAGATATAGAAAAAATAATGAAAAAAGAAAAAAAAGAACAGGCAAAATCTCTTTCAAGATTAGCGCAAAACATACTATTATGCAAAAAAGCAAATACAGACTTGATAATCTTCTCAGAAAACAGATTAAAAGACAAGCGAGCAATAATCTCTCTTCTTCTCACACTTGGGCTTGATACTAAAAAAGCAGAAAAAGCCATTCAAGAAAGTTTTTAAATTGTAAGTGGCTAGATAAATAACACAAAAAGATGACTAAAGAGAAAACAGGCAATATTCAAGAATCTCTAAGCCCAAACGAAAGAGCAATTTTTCCATATCTAAATGAAGAAATAGGAAAAATTGTGGAAAAAACAAAACTGCCCTATGAGGCAGTTTTGAGAGCATTGGAATTTTTAAGCAATAAAAAAATAATAGAACTTGAAATAAAAGCCAAAAAAATAATAGAATTAGGGGTAAACGGCGTTTTATACAAACAAAAAGGGCTTCCTGAAAGACTACTTTTGAATCTAATCAGCGAGAAGAATTCTATAACTCTAGAAGAAGCAAAAAAACAGGTAACCTTATCAGATAATGAGTTTAAGGCATCTCTTGGAGCATTAAAGAAAAGGGCGCTTATTAATCTTGCAAATGGAAAAATAATACTCTCTGCAACAAAAGATGAAATAATAAAGAAAACACTTGAAGAAAAGTTCATAGATTCTCTTCCATTGGAACTAGAAAAAATAGAACCAGAACAAAAGTTTGCTTTTGATATTCTTAAGAATAGAAAGGATATTGTTGAAATAAATAACAAGCAAGAAGTAAGCTTTAAACTAACCAAATTAGGAAAGGATTTATTCTCAAAAAAGTCAGATATAGGGAACTCAAAAGACTTTATTGAAACTCTAACAAATGAAATGATCGCAAGTGGCTCATGGAAAGGAAAAACATTTAGAAGATATGATATCTCAAGTCCTGTACCAAAAATCTCTGGCGGAAAAAGACATTTTGTAAATGAAGCCATAGAAAGAGGAAAAAATATCTGGCTTGAAATGGGATTCAAAGAAATGACAGGAAAGAAAACAATCAGCTCGTTCTGGAATTTTGATGCTCTATTCACTGCACAAGACCATCCCGTAAGAGAAATACAAGATACATTCTTCATAGATAAAATAAAAGCAAAACTTCCCGATAAAAAATTAGTTAATGCTGTAAAAAAAGCACATGAACAAGGCGTCGGAGGAAGCAAGGGCTGGGGAGGAAAATGGGATGAAGAAACAGCTAAAAGAGTTTTGATTAGAACACATACAACTTGCTTATCTTCTCAAACATTATCAAAACTTAAGAAAGAAGATTTGCCTGCTAAATTTTTTGCTATAGGAAAGTGTTTTAGAAATGAAACAGTTGATTGGAAACATGGATTTGAATTTAATCAGACAGAGGGTATTGTAATAGACCCAAATGCTAATTTAAGGCATCTCATAGGCTATCTTAAGGAATTTGCTAAAAAAATGGGTTTTGAAAAAATAAAAATTCAACCCTCCTACTTCCCATATACAGAACCATCTTTAGAAGGTTATGTTTGGAACGAGCAGAAAAAACAATGGGTTGAAGTATTGGCAGCAGGAATATTCAGGCCAGAAGTTACAATTCCTCTTTTAGGAACAGCTATGCCTGTTCTTGCATGGGGTCCTGGTTTTGATAGATTAATGATGGCAGCTTATGAAATTCAAGATATGCGTGAGATTTATGCAAATGACTTAAAAATATTAAGAAATAAAAAACATTGGATAAAATAAAATGGCAATAGTATCAATACCTAAAAAAGAAATAGAAAAAATAGCTAAGATAAATGAAAGTTTAATAGAAAAAATAAACTTAATGGGAACTCCTGTTGAAACTGTAAAAGATAATGAAATAGAAATAGAAGTTCTTCCAAACAGACCAGACCTTTTATCAAGCCAAGGATTTCTAAGAGCATTCAGCTCATACATGGGAAAAGAAGCTGGACTGAAAAAATATCAAGTAAATGCTCCTGAAAAAGATTTCAAAGTTAAAATAGATTCTTCTCTAAAATCAATAAGACCATTTACAGCATGCGCAATTGTAAAAAATCTTAAGTTTGATGATGAAAAAATAAAAGAAATTATAGATTTGCAGGAAAAAATACATTCAAGCCTAGGCAGAAGCAGAAAAAAGATAGCAATAGGAATATATCCTCTTGAGAAAATAAAACTTCCAATAAGATTTGAAGCAAGAAAGCCAGAAGATATTAAATTCATTCCATTGGAAACAAATAGAGAAATGAATGGAAGGCAAATTCTTTCAAGTCATCCTACTGGCAGAGAATATGCGCATCTTCTTGAGGGCTATGAAAAATTTCCAGTATTCATTGATGCTAATAATGAGATTCTAAGCATGCCGCCAATAATAAACTCTCATAAAACCGGAAAAATAACAGAATCAACAAGAGAAATATTCATAGAGTGTTCTGGATTTGACTTTAATATTCTAAAGAAAACATTAAACATTATTGTAACAACTTTCGCAGACATGGGTGGAAAAATATATGCAATGGAGCTTGATTATGGAAAAAAAGAAATAACTCCTGACCTCTCTCCAGAAAAAATGCACCTATCTGTTGATAACTTCAACAAACTTATAGGATTAGAATTAAAAGATAAAGATTTAGAAAAACTACTTGGAAAAATGGGCTATGATTACAAATCTGGAAATGTTCTTGTTCCTGCATGGAGAGCAGATATTCTTCATGAAGTAGATTTAATCGAAGACGCCGCTATTGCTTATGGATACAATAATCTCTATCCTGAAATTCCAAAAGTAGCAACAATAGGAGAACAATCTAATGAGGGAAAAGTAAAATCAAAGATTGCAGAAATACTTATTGGCCTAGATATGATAGAAATATCCACATACCACATGATAAAAGAAGAAGAAGCAAAAATATTCAAGTTAAGCGACAAGGAAAAAATAGAGCTTGAAAATTCAAAAACAGAATATAAAATATTAAGGAATAATCTTATGATTCCTGCATTAAGAACATTAGCTGAAAACAAAGATAATGAATATCCTCAGAAAATATTTGAGATAGGAACAGCATTTAGTATAGATGAAACAAAAAAAGAAGAATCGGGAATAAAAGAAACAGAAAATCTTTGCATATGCATGGCAGACACGCAATCAAACTTCACAGATATAAAGCAAGTCTTGGATTATCTTGCAAGAATGACAAACCTTGAGTATCGTTTAGAAGAAGCAGAAAATCCTTTCTTCATAAAAGGAAGATGTGCAAAGATTATTGTGAATAAGAAAGATATTGGTTATATGGGTGAGATAAGTCCTCAAATTCTAGAAAACTTAAAGTTAAAAATGCCAATCTGCGCATTAGAAATAGACTTAGAAAAATTCATCAATTAATCTTATCCAAAATAACTCTTCTCGCTCTTCTTCGTCTCCAAACCATAACTTCCCTTCATGGACTCATAAATCCTCTTTAAATCTTTTTCAGAACTTTTCCAAAGCACGCAAACCTTGCTAAGGTACTCGGCTTCTGCTTTTTCACTGTAAGTTATCTCCAGGTTGAATGCATCAATCTCCAATTCTGCAAAACTTTTATAAAGTTTTTCAATTATTTCTTTTTCAGCACTATTAAAATTCTTTATAACATTAAAAACAAACATTGGCGCACTTGTAGGATTAATAAAAGTTTCAAAAACATTAATCATCGCATGAACTTTATCTCTTACATTCTTTCTTATCCGTCTGACAAGAAGTTCTGTCTCTTCTTCTGCAATTAACTCTATTTCAAAATTTTCATTCATAAATTGAAAACTAGGAAGAGAATACTTACTTTTTATCTTTTCATAATTATCTTTTAATTTTTCAAGTTTGTTTTCTTTTTCCATGGAAAGCCGGGGAGAAGTATATTTATAAAACTAACTTTTTATTTCTAAAAAAATATCCGCTTTAATAAGCTCATATTTAGTATGTTTTGTTTCAAGATGATGTTTTGCACAGCAGGATTTGTATTCTATTATTTCTCCACATTCTAAACATTTGTATGTTGGCATTTTAAGAAATAGAAAAATAATGTATGTTTTTAAATGTGTTGGGGGAAATATTATTCTAAGCCACGGGAGAGATTTGCACTCCCGACCTTTGCATTACCAATGCAATGCTCCACTTGCTAAGCTACCGTGGCAATTTATTCAAATGTCTATTATTAGAAAAGCCTATTTGGGACATCCATTTCTTTAGGCTATCAAAACCATAGACTTCAATAAAATAAATTTCTCTGTTTTTATATTTTCCGGAATAGATTTTAAAGTCTTTAGATAGATAATCTCTTAATTGAATGTATAAAGCATTACTGGCAGTATTCAGGCTTATTCTGGGGTAGGGAGTTTTATAGCCCTTTCTTTTATCAAAGAAGACAGACCCATCAGTATCAAAAATACCCCTTATTGTAGCACGAATGTATTCATCTCCAGCAAGTAATATTCTTTTAGGAATAGAAACAGTATAAGTTTTAACTCCGGGACTAAAACCAAATTCTTGTTTTATAAAACAAAACAACTTTTTAGAAAAAAATCTTACTTTTAAGGTATTTTTATCTTTAACAAAACTAACATGGGGCTTCAATTCCGGAATTTCTTTTTTTATAATAGGAATAATAACTTTGGTATAATATTCTACATCTCTCCTACTATCCCCTGAAAATTCTATGTGATAAAGTTTGTTATTATAGCAATTAAAGAAACCATCTCCGATAAATGTCCCAATAAATTCACATATCTCCTTTGATAATTTAAAATTTGGAAAATCAAAACTTTTAGGTTTTCCACCAAGTCTTATTGATTTCAAACCTTTTAATCGACCATATTGAAAGATAGAATAGTTTTTCTTGTAAGCATTTTTACCTCCACGACTCAGCCATTCTTTAGAATTTAGAATTTTGATTTGATTTTGAACAATCGATTTATCTTCTTTAGACAAATAATCTAAGAACTTATTGAAAACTATAATCGGAATTGAAACAGAACCATTTCTGTATCGCTCTAAAGAACCCCTTGATATTTGTTTATCAAGTCTTATTTGTCTCCAGTTTTTATTCGCCTTTTTTTTAACATTATTAAAAAATTCTTTCCTAGGTTTATCTTCGATAAACTTTACAAAATCAACCATAATACCCTATGCTAAATGAGTATTTAAATATTGTGTTTATCTGAGCTACTGTGGCGTGCATTAAAAGAACAAATTTAATTTATAAAACTATCCTTAAAAATAAACTAATCTACCATCCATCATTAGAACCCGAACTAGAACTCGAACCAGAAGTAGCCGCGCCGGTTAAAGAAACATTTTTTGGAATCCAATCCATCTTTACAATATTTCCTGAAACTGTCTTTATATTATTAAAAGCACTGCCGAGCCAGGAAAGATATACTTTTGAAGCTTCGAAAACGCCTGACGCTGTCCTTAAATCAGCAGAATGGCTTGCTACAATCGCAGTAAAGCTAAAATAAAGAAAAGCTATTAATAATATTCCAAGGATTATAAATATTTTATGCTTTGCATGTTTGAAATGTATGAGCTTAGATGCAACAAATAATGCAATTACCACCAATCCTAATAACCACCAGTTCATGATAGATAATAGCAGACAGGATATTTAAATATTGCTTTTCGCTCCAATCATACTTCTCAAAACTCTAATATCTGGAGAAAGAAGGAAAATATGGTCATCTTTTGCTCTAACGCTCCTGTATATTCTTTGCAAAAGTTCCCTCTGTGCCTTATCATTATAAAATTCCCAGAAAATAAGAGGCCGATTTTTCTTTAATATTCTCCAAAAAAGAGATTGTGTGTTAGGATATGGAAATTTTGTTATAACAACACTATTGCACATTCCAAAAGGGAAGTCTATGCCCCGATTACATCTTGTTGTAAAAAGCAATTTTGTTTTTCCTAATTTAAATTCGTAAATATTCTCCCCTCTTTTATCATTTTTTTGAGATTCTATAAGTCTTTCAGAACTTATTAGATATTTGGTGTCAAAATCAAATATTTCGCTTTCAGAAGGTAAATCTTGAAAACTATTTACTTGGACGACAGTTGGTCTTTTCGCCATTTCAACACATTTATCTAATGCAAGAAGATAATCTTTTCTATTTACAACGCCCTTTGAAAAATTATCAAACTTAAAATCTTTTTCTAGTCCAGTATAAACCCGAGTGATAGCCCCCTGATTTTCTTTTTCTGCTTCTATAATTTTAAAATCTTTTATTCCGAAAATTTCCTTTAAAATTCTTTCTGAATGAATAGTTCCAGACATCATAACAAATGCTTTGTTTTTTTCTATAAGCATTTTAAAGACTTTCTCAAGATTAATCGTAACTAATTTTGCGATAATATCCCCTTTTTTCTTGTCTTTATAAAAACTAAGATAACCATCATCAATCAATTCTTTAAATTCATTACATACTTTAAAACAATGTTCAAAATAAGAATCTTCATCATAATCAACTAACTCAAGGCAGTCATTCTTAGTGAAAATTTTTATTAGCTCATAAAATTTAGTTTTTTCTAGTGGAATTATCTCTTCGTCTTTTGAATCAAAACTTTCTTTTATTATTTTTAAAACAACATCAATGATTTCTTTTATCAAAACCTCTTTTGATGGCTCATTAGAAAATAGAGAAAGAGCCTCATTCTTCAGCCGATTTAAATTAATGGCACCCTCTATAGCAAAATTATCCAAGAATTCATCACATTCATCAACTATTTCAACATCTGTTGCAGGCTTTCTTCCTATGTAAGTTTCTAAGATATATTGTTTACTATTAAATATTATTACATCTGCTTCCTTATACGCCCTAAACTGTTCGTAATATGGACAACCTTCTTTCCTCAGATATATTGTTTGCTCTTTACTTATTGAGTGGTATTTTATTTTTTGAGTATCAAATCCTATTTTTAGTTCAGAAGGAAATACAGGACTCCAATATGGGCAAGCAGGAGCAACAGCCATTCTTTTTGCTGATTTTAGGTCAAGTATAGAATTATCTTTCTTGTCCGGATTATCAAAGTAATATTTTTTCAAGAATTTAATATTCTTTTCTTTTATTTCTATCTTACACGGAAGAATAGGATTGTCACATGAAAAATCTTTTCTTTCTTTTCTCTGTTCTTCTTCCTCTTCTCTTTTTTTAAAAATATCATATAGAGACGCATTAGTTTCGCTCGTAAAAGTATCCTTCAATGAGGCTTGCTTCTCCTCGTAAAATGGACATTTATGATTATTTCTTCCTGTAATCATGTTTATTTTCAGTTTTTGCCCATTGTTCTTAAGAACATACTTATTACCCATATAATCTGACTCATATTGTCTTTGCAAATTCTTTATTGGAACAATAATGCTTGCTCTTCCGAGTTCTTTTGCGATATTTAGGGCTATAGAACTCTTCCCGCTTCCGCAAACTCCATGAATAAAAACAATTTTAGTGCCTTTTTTTATTTCAGAAATAACTTCATTAACAATATCCTGCTGATTTTTTCCGTTGGAAAAAACCAATGGCTTCAACTCTCCTTTTTTATCAAATAAACTCCACATAAATCAAGAAAAAAAGCTGGGCTTTTAAGGTTTGTGATAGTTCTAGTCAAAAAAACAATGGGGTACAACATCTTAAGAGATTTGGTTTGTAAAACCCCTTGTTTTTAGGATGCTCAAGAATTGAAAACTGTAACATCCACTACAACCACACGATAAATCATGCGGTTTTCATTCTTGGCATAATAAAAGAATTTATAAACATAAAAACCTCATCAGGATTATAAAAAATGGGTTGGATAGCTAAAACATTTGCAGTTATAGGAATAATTTTTCTCATCTTAATTATTATAATAGGGGTAACAGCATATCAAGCCATAACTCTTATTAATACAGTACAAACAGAAAGTGCTTCAATACAATCAAACACAGAGGCATTAGCAAAAGGAGATTGTTCAAAAATAAGTTCTGTTGAAGCCAGTATAAGTAAAATAAAATCAAAAGCAACCAGTGCTTGTATTAATCCTATAATAAAAATTGCAGTTGATAAAATGGACCAAGTTCCCATGAAGTGCAAGGATGTTTCTACTTTAGAAACTAATCTTGATCAGGGACTTTCTCAGATAAAGGCATATTGCGCTAATCAAACATCTAATTGATATGATATAAACCAGAATTAGTTCTATTAACATGCTCGTCAGATTCTATCCAAGTAGCAACAATATTTCCAAGATCAGATATCTTCTCTATTTTTAATGCTCTTTCATTTTCATTAAACTCTCGGTCTACAAGAACAAATGGGTTTTGAACTTTATGAAAATTTCTATCTGAAGAAAGTTCATTCATATCAAATTCTTCAATCTTTGGACCAAATATTCCTGCTCCAACATATTTCTTACCTTTCTCTTGTCCTGCAAAAATATGTGCGCGAATCTTATTACCTGATTCAAGAGCAGGCCAACCAATAAAAGATAATTTTCTTATTTTTTGAATTGAATCTAGATAAACTTGGGCCTCTTTTGATGAAGGATAACCCATAAAAGAAAGTTTTCTTAATGTTGTTAGAGCATCTACATCAAATTCACATGAATAAGAGTCTCCAATATCATAACTCGGACTTCTTCCGCCCATAACCATTTCAGAAGAAGGTGTGAATGTTCTGTTGCTAGAACCATAAAACCTTGCTATGATAATTTCAAATTCAATAGGAACTATAAGATCTTCTTTTTTTCTTGCTCTTGCTTCGAGCCCTGCATTGTATTCGTCAACTTCTTTCTGAAGTTTTTTTATGTCTACAACAGGCGGCTTCCATTTTATACCCTTTTCAGGTAATATTTCTAATCCTTTATCTGCCATAAGTTTTTATAATGAAAAGGGTATATAAGAATTATTATCATGAAAATCATGTATTAACGCACATCGAAGTTTATAGCTTGTTCGTGATTTTCAGGATGATCCAAAATTTAAACTACAGAAAATAACACCACGCTTTAAAAAGTGTGGTTTCAATTTATGGACATGGTAAAGAAGACATACAAACTTGGCAACGTAAAACTAAAAAATCCTTATCTTCTTGCACCAATGCATGAGGTAAATGATATAGCATTCAGAGAATTATGCAAAAAAGCAGGTGCAAGCTTGGTCTATACTGGTTTAACAAATCCTCAATCAAGAAAACCCATAAATCTAGAAGACAAACCAGCAATACAGCTTACTTGTAATAAATCAAATGGGCTTAAAGAATTCATAAAAAACAATGATAAAAATTGTAGTTTATGGGATTTTAATCTTGGTTGCCCTTCTCTTCATGCAAAAAAAAGCAAAACTGGCTTTTTTATGATAAAAAATCTGAGAATAATAGCAGAAATATTAAAAATAATAAAGCAAAACACAAAGAAACCTCTTACAATAAAGATAAGAAAAGCAGATTTAGAAGATATAACGCCCATACTTGCTCTTGCTGAAAAATATTGTGATGCCATAGCAGTTCATCCAAGAACACAAGAACAAGGTTATGCAGGAGAGCCAGATGTAGAATTCGCAAGAAAGATAAAAACACTTACAAAACTGCCCATAATTTATTCTGGAAACGTAAACTCAAGGCAAGAAGCAGACAACATCCTTCAAGAGTTTGATTTTGTGATGATAGGCAGGCAAGCAATAGGAAATCCTAATATTTTTTATGAATTAACAGGTAATATTCCGGAAAAGCTTATAACTTTTAAAGATTATCTCAAACTTGCTGAGAAATATAAGTTAAGTTTTCAACAAATAAAGTTTCAGGCAATAAACTTTACAAAAGGCATTCAAGGCGCATCAAAGATAAGGGCGCTTTTGTCTTCTACAAGGAAAATGGGAGATATAAAGAAGCTCGAGTATCTATATAACTAGTTAGAAGGATATATTGGGATATATACATTATAAAATATATTTTGTATAATACTATAATAAACTATAATGATTCTCTAAACTCAGATAAAGTCCTAAAGCAAGAAACTCCGCCTTTCTTCAAAATATTCAATGAACTCTCAACACTCTTTCCGCCTAAGAACAAAGCAACAATATTCTTTCTGCTGCCTTTTTTAAAATCGTAGACAACATTTGCAATATTCTCCAAATCAGTCATGCTTTGAGAAGTGACTATAACAATAATAGAATCAGCATTTATTTCTTTAATATTTTTTAGTGTAGAGTTATAATCTTCAGACTTTGCTGTTCCTAAAATATCAAGGGGATTTTTTAAAGTTGAAGAGACAAGTTTTATTCCTTTCTCAGAAACATAATCAGAGACTAAAGCACCTGCCCCACCGGCATTTGTTATAATAAATACCCTCTTGCCAAAATTTATCTTGCTCTTCTTTTCAAAAGCAAACTTTCTATTACTTGCTTTCTCAAAAGCTTCTTCTAAACTTGAACAAAGTTCTACTCTAGATTGCTTAAAGACCCCCTTATAAATATTATAATCTGTAGCCAAACTTCCTGTATGACTAAATGCTGCTCTTTCTCCTTCTTTTGAACTTCCTACTTTCACAACATAAATTGATTTTTTGCATTTTTTGCAAACTTCTATAAACCTTTTTCCATCTTTTAACTTTTCAACATAAAGTACAATTGATTTAGTTTTTGTATCTCTAGAAAAATAATCTACAAAATCAGAAAAATCCAAATCAGCCATATTGCCCAAGCTAGCAAATCCAGAAAAACCGAATTTGTCAATTGAAAAATCAGAAATAAAACTCCATAATGCGCCACTCTGGCTAATAAAAGCAATATTTCCTTTTCTGGTAGGAGTTGTCATAGAAAAAGTACAGTCAAGATTATTTTTTGGATTAAAAATACCGAAGCAATTTGGTCCAAGTATTCTAATATTGTATTTTTTAGCAATATCTAAAATTTGCTTCTCTCCTTCAATATTTCCTGCTTCAGAGAATCCTGCTGTTACAATTATAACCTTTTTAATATCTTTCTTTCCGCATTCTTCTAGGCTATTAAGAACAAATTCCGAGGGTATTGCGATAATTGCAAGTTCTATTTTTCCAGTGTAATCTCCAACAGAGCCATAACATTTAACTCCAAAAATTTCAGAATGTTTCGGATTAATAGGAATAACTTTTCCCTTAAAATTCATTAATTTCTTCATAAGAACTCCGCCCACTTTATTTGTGTTATCAGAAGCGCCTATCAGGGCAATATCTTTGGGTGTGAAGAATTTTGTAAGTTCCATGCTCTTTTATTAGAGATACAACCCAAGATTTATATATCTTACCTAACTTTTTAACTTATGAAACAATTCACAGAAAAAGAGGCAGAAAATTTTCTTGAAAAAGAAAATTTTGAGGTTATAGCCAGAGAATTTGCAAAAGATAAAAAAGAATTGAAAAATGCAAGTGAAAAGATAAATTTTCCTTGGGTAATGAAGATATCTTCAAAGGAAATTATTCATAAGAAAAAGGTCAATGGAGTAATTCTTAATATCAAAAACATAAGGGAAGCAGAAAAAAGCCTTGAAAAGCTTTCAAAAATAGAGAATTTTGAACAAGTTATAATCCAACCAATGATTAGAGGAGAAGAGCTTATTGTGGGATTGAAGAAAACTCCTGAATTCAATTTGGTAATCATGTTGGGTGCAGGAGGGAGTAGTGTTGAAGAAAAGAGAGATATTTCTTTTCGTGTCTGTCCAATAGAAAAGCGTGATGCAAGAGAGATGATAAAGGAACTTAAAGTTTACAATGATTTGAATAAAAAGATAGATACTAATTTAATTGAGCAGATCTTATTGAAAATATCAACACTTGCTGAGAAATATAAGAATGTTCAAGAACTAGACATAAATCCACTTATAGTTAACAAAAAAGAGGCAATAGTTGTTGATGCAAGGATAAGCTTTGATTAAAAAATTACAATCTTATGTTATGATCTAAAAAAGTAGTGTCATGCATATCCATTCTACCTTTTTGAAGACATTCATAACAAATGTGAATTGTTCCGTCTTTTTCTTTTATCTGTCTATGGCCATGACACTTTGGGCAATCATCTTTTATTTCTACCATGATAAGAATAAACGAGTGTCGTATTTAAGCATTTCGTAAGTGAAAGCTACATCCCAAGTAAACTAATTCTATAATTTTTCACAAATCGATGGATTTTTAAAGCTAAAACCATCTATAATCTTATCTCTCTTTTCTCTCTTAAAAGAATGAGGAAAATAGAAGGAAAAATACTCATTCTTTAATCAGCCGTGCATATTTCTGAAAGGAGGTGAGATAAAAAATATGGGCGAGCCGAATTTACGGCTCAACCCAAAGATAGAATCTCAAGTTAAGAGTATTCTAATCAAACAGGCAATAACAACTCTTCTTTCTGTTTTCACGCTTCTCCCATCAGAGAACAAAAATAGAAAGGGAATTAAGCCATACGATTATAGAGTAATCTTGACTTTATGTATTTTACGAATTTTTTTGAGAAAGACTTACAGCGATTATGAAATAGAAATGAGAACTAATATTTTAATTTCTAATTTGCTTGGCTTAAAGAATTTGCCAAGCAAAAGCACAATTCATAGAGGTATGCAAAGATTAAATATGAATTTGCTCTATGAATTGAATAAGTTACTAATAAAAAATCAACTAAAGAGAATTCTAAACATAATTATCGACGCTTCTGGAATAAGAACCGACGAAAGAAGTACATGGTTTTGCTTAAGGATTAACAAAGAAGTAAGCAAAAAAGATTGTGATAAATTGCACATAGCAATCTGTGCAGATTTGTTATTAATCTTGAATTGGAGAATAACTGCTGGAAAAAAGAATGATTGTCCATTTTTTAAAATTCTTCTTAAACCATTCAAGATTTTAGGAGTAGTTTTTGCAGATATGGGCTATTTGTCAAGGGCAAATTTTCAATTATGTATGGACAAAAAAGGGTGTGCTTTTATTCCATTTAAGAGAAATTCTATTGGTGGAAGCAGAGGAAGTTCTGCTTGGAAATTTGCATTTAATCTCTGGAAAAAATGTAAATGGATTTATGAAAGCATTTATCACCAAAGAAGCAAAGTTGAAAGTGTATTCTCTGTAATCAAAAAGAGATTTGGTGATAAAGTTAATTGCAAAAGTGCAATAATGAGAAGAAAAGAGATTGCATTAAGATTGATTGCTTACAATCTTAGAATTTTGATTTGCTATCAATATGCAAATGAAAATAATTTGCCTCTTTGGGTTAGAGTTGAAAAAAATTAGTTGAAACTTTTAGTGAGAAAGTTATAGCGAGAGCTTTATTTAGTTATAGAATTTTAGAAAGCAAGTAGAATATACTGATGAATTTTTATTAAGAATTAACATGTATCAATTAGTTTTTGATTAGAAATTATGCCCAAAAAAACTAATTGGGATGTAGCCGTAAGTGAAAAAGATAAATTTTATTTCCTTTTTTATTATATTCCAAGAGATTTAAACAATCCATATACCAAAAGTGCAGGCCAAACTAAAGCTTTCAAAACACCAAGCACACCCATCCAAAAACCTGTTGCATTAGAGATATAGTAAATAGCTGCACCTATAAAACCCAATCCATAAACACAACCAGCAGAACCACATGCACCGTATCTACCATGACAGTTACATTTTTGTGATTTTTTCATATTCTTGAATATCTTTTGAAGTTTAAATATGTTTAGGTAAATAACTCTATCGAACCAGCGGATTTTCTTATCTTTCAGAGATAAACTTTATTTTTAGCTGATTGTCATTGGTCTTGCGAGTTTTTAAGGTTTGTTGAGAAGGGGTGGATAGATGACAGAATTTTAGTTCAATGAGGTATTAAAACCATAAAAGTTATATAGGGAATTATCTTAATATTTAGATGGAAGACGACCTAATAACAAAGGCTTTTGAATCAATAGGCATACCTAAAATGCAAACCATGGTTTATTTAGATCTCTTAAAAAATAAAGAATCTACTGCAACAGATGTTTCAAAAAGAACTAAGATGCACAGGGCGAATGTTTATGATACTCTAACCAAACTTAAAGAAAGAAATCTTGTTTTTTTATCCAATAAAGAAAAGAAACAAGTATTTGCTGCTCTGCCTACTGATTTGATTCTTAATCAAGAAAAAGATAAGTTAGAAAATCTAAAATTGGCAATGAATTATATAAAAACAACATATATCCCTGGACAAACGCCGAAAGTCTATACTCTCGAAGGATTAAATGCCATAAGGAGTATTTTGTTTGGTTTGCTTGAAAAGAAATCAGAAGTTTGGATTTATGGAATAGCTGAAAATGAAAGCATAATTAATGTTCTTAATGATAAATTAATGAACTCTTTTCATATTGAAAGGCTAAAGAGGCAGATTGAACTTAAATTACTTTTTTATAAAATTAATCCTGAAGAAGTTAAAACACTTAGTAATCTAAAATTTACAGGAGCTAGACTTTTGCCAAAATCTCAACAATCAAAGACCTCCCAGATAACACAAATAGTTTGTGGTGATTGTGTTTATATCACGCTTTGGATACATCCGGTTTATACGATTGTAATAGAAAATGATATTATCGCAAAAGAATACATGGATCTTTATCATATTCTCTGGGATTATTCTAAAGAAGTTATATAATTCTTTAAGATTGAGTTTAAATTAAAGTCTTTTTCTTGAGTATTTATTTGTATACCTTAATACAGCGCCACCCTATATACTCTCTTTACAACAAAATATAATAATAATCACAAAAAATGGCAAATATACAGAGAACAAAAAACGATATAGCAACAACAGATAGAAGAGAAATAGCAGATAAAACAAGAAGAGATAATAGAATCAGAAGCGATGAATTAACTGCAGAGAGAAGGTTGAAAGCAGATAAAACTATGAAAGATAACAGATTAAGAAACGATGAGATGACGGTTAATAGAAGAAAAATGAATGATAGAAATCCGTGGAGGACTTTAGCAATATCCATACTAATAATAGCTGCAGCCACTTTGGCAGTTGGAGCATATTTAATTTTTAGATAAAATAAAAATGGCAGAACTAAAAAATAACGTACAAAAATTGAACATTTTAATCCAAGAAGGCAAGATTTTAGAAGCATTTGAAAAATATTACGGTGATGAAGTAATTATACAGGTTAATGGAAATCATCCAGTAACTGGAAAAGAACAGAATAGAAAAAGAGAAATGATTTTTCTTCAAGAAATAGCAAAATTGAACAGTGCTGAAATAAAATCTGTTACTTTTGGAGGAATAGATGATAATGTTTCAATGACAGAATGGGCTATAAGCATTGAGAATAAGGAAGGAATAGAAAAAATAATCTATCGTGTAAATGTTCAACATTGGAAAGATGATAAAATAATAAATGAAAAATTATATTTTTGCGGAGATCAAAAATTTTGATTAAATAAGTATGGTGTCATACAGCGCCGGCATATATACCCCCTTATCCTAATCACTTTAATAAAAATGGAAAATAAAATGAATAAAAAAGCTTTAGTTGGATGGTTATTGTGGCTTATTATAGGACTTGCAGCATTATTATTAGTTGGATCTGTGATATATCTTGCAGTACATGCTATTGCGTCTAATACAGTTATTGTACCTTCTGATAACAATAATAATATTACTGTGCCTAATGGAACAATTATACTGGGAGTGCCACAAACAAATTTTATTAAAGTAACTACTACTAGTCCATTGGATCTTGCAAAGTATCAGGGTCTGAATAATAATATTCTCGTAACCTTTAATGAAGCTATGAACTCTGCTACAGTTAACGAAAACACATTTATGGTAAAAGGGCCAGATAATGAAATTGTAAATGGAGTAATCACTTCAGATGCAACAAAAAAGATATGGATATTTAATCCAACAAATTCTCTAAAATTAGATTCAGTATATACTATTACAATTACTACAGGAGTTAAAGGTGTCTCTGGTAATTCTTTAGTAGAGAATTTTGTATGGAGTTTTACTACTGCTTCTGGATCTGGTGGCGGTGGTGGCGGTTCTTCATTAGTATTAACAACAATTACCTTAACACCAACATCATCAACTCTTGTTGTTGGCGATTCTCAGCAATTGAGTGCTGCGGGTCTTGATCAAAATGGCAATTCTATTACTACAACAATTACTTATACTTCGAGTAATGATACTGTTGCAAATGTAAGTTCTTCAGGACTTGTTACTTCAAAAGCAGTAGGAAGTACAACAATAACTGCAACAAGTGGAACAATTAGTAATACATCTACAATATCTGTAGGTGCTGCACCATATTTAACAACAATTACATTATCACCAACATCAACAAATCTTACTATCAACGCAACTAAGCAACTAACTGTAAATGCTACAGATCAGTCTAATCATTCTATTACTACAACAGTTACTTATACTTCGAGCAATACATCTGTTGCTACAGTAAATGCTACAACGGGTCTTGTTACTGCAGTAGCAATAGGAAATACAACAATAACCGGTGCAAACGGAACAGTCAATGGTACTTCAATAATATATATTAACTCATTGACAAAAATTAATTTATTACCAACATCAACAAATCTTACTATCAACGCAACTAAGCAGTTGAATGCTACAGATCAGCTTGGTAATTCTATTAATACAATTATTACCTATAACTCAAGTAATACAACTGTTGCTACTGTAAGTTCTTCAGGACTTGTTACTGCATATGCTCTGGGAAATACAACAATAAACGCTTCAAGTGGAGACATTAGCAATACTTCAATGATATATGTTAATTCATTGACAGGCATTAACCTATTACCTACATCGGTAAATCTTAGTGTTGGATCTACTAAGCAGTTGAATGCTACAGATCAGCTTGGTAATCCTATTACTACACTTGTTACTTATACTTCGAGCAATACATCTGTTGCTACAGTAAATGCTACAACGGGTCTTGTTACTGCAGTAGCAATAGGAAATACAACAATAAACGCTTCAAGTGGAGACATTAGCAATACTTCAATAATATATGTATTAGCTACATCGACAGGATGTTCGACAACAGCAGTAGATCTTGGAACAGCAGGCAATTTTGCTATATTAGCAAAATCTGGAGTTTCAACGACAGGAGTCACTTCAATTACTGGCGATATCGGAGTCAGTCCTGCTGCTGCAACTTATATGACCGGATTTGGTTTAATAATGGATCCTTCAAATCAATGGTCAACATCATCTCTTGTAACAGGAAAATTATATGCTGCAACTTATACTGCTCCAACTCCAGCTACAATGACTACAGCGGTAAGTGATATGGAAACAGCCTACAATGATGCTGCAGGGAGAACAAATCCTTGCTTTACTGAACTTGGAGATGGAAATATCGGTGGATTGACAATAACTCCTGGCCTTTACAAATGGGGAACAGGTGTGTTAATCCCAACAGATGTTACTCTCGCAGGAAATGCAACAGATATATGGGTATTCCAAATAGCAGGAACTTTAGATATAAGTTCTGCTAAGAATGTTACACTTAGTGGTGGTGCATTAGCAAAAAATATTTTCTGGCAAGTTGCTGGTAAAACAACACTTGGAACAACATCTGTTTTCAATGGAAATATTCTCAGCGGTCCAGGTGTGGCTGTTGATGAGGCGATTGTACTGAATACTGGCGCAACATTAAATGGAAGAGCTTTGTCACAAAAAGCAGTTACATTAGATGCTAATTCTGTAACAAAACCAACAGGTTAAATTTTTTAGAAAAATGAAAAAACAATTAACAATTTTATTATTCGTAATATTATTTGTAGCTTTAGCTGCAACGTTTGTTAGTGCAGCATCAACTGTAAATTTTGGAACAGCAGGCAATTTTGTTATATTAGCAAAAACAGGAATATCGACTACTGGAACTACTTTAATTGTTGGAGATATCGGAGTTAGTCCTGCTGCTGCAACTTTTATAACCGGATTTGATTTAATAGCAGATTCTTCAAATACATTTTCAACATCTTCATTATTGACTGGAAAAATTTACGCAGCAGATTATACTCCTCCTACTCCTACTAAAATGACTACAGCGGTAAGTGATATGGAAACAGCTTATACTGACGCTGCTGGAAGAGCACCAGATGTTACTGAACTTGGAGCAGGAAATATCGGCGGAAGAACACTCGCGCCTGGAGTCTATAAATGGGGAACTGGCTTGTTAATACCAACAGATGTTACATTATCAGGAAGTTCAACAGATATATGGATATTTCAAATAGCAGGAACACTTGATATTGCATCTGCTACAAGCGTTAAATTGGCTGGCGGTGCACAAGCAAGAAATATATTTTGGATAGTCGCTGACTCAACAACACTAGGAACAACATCTGTTTTCAATGGAAATATTATAGATTTAAAAGAAATTGTACTGAACACTGGCGCAACATTAAATGGAAGAGCATTGTCTCAGACAGCTGTTACATTAGATGCTAATGCTGTTTCATTACCGGCTGCATCTGTTGTGATAATAACTCCTACGCCAACACCAACGCCGCCAGCTCCTCAAACAAATTCTAGTATTAGTTCTACTCAACATGTGAATGCTTCTGTTGATGTTCAGATAGGTACTAACTCTTCAAATAATGATAGTAATGGAATAGGACAAGAGTTAAATTTGCAGATAGCAGAGAAACGAACAGAATACAAATCAGGAAATTTCACAACATCTTTGGGAAAATTCTTAAATGTTAGGGCGATTGTTGGGGGAATGTTAGAATTAAGAGAGGGTAATGTTATTGTTAAAACTAAATTAAATTTAACAAAAGTAGAAAATAATGGATCAAAATTAGAAGTTGAATTGAGCAATGGAAAACATTCAGAAATAAAAATAATGCCTTCAACTGCATCAGCAATAGCAATCGCAAGGCTTGGAATAAAAGTTTGCAATATTTCTAATAATTGCATAATTGAATTAAAAACAGTTGGAAGCGGAAATAATACTAAAGTAGAATATCAATTAAAAGCACAAAAAAATGTAAAGGTTCTTGGATTATTCAGAGCAAAGATGAATGTAGAAGCGAATGTTGATGCAAAAACAGGAGAAATTATCAGTATAAACAAACCTTGGTGGGCAAGGTTTGCTGTCGAGGGGGAACAGTAAGTTAAATTTTTAAAAGATGAACAAAAAAGCTACAGGTGGTTGGTTGATTTTAGCAATATTATTTTTAATAATAGCAATAGTTGCTGGAATATTTGGATTTGGATTTATTTCAGGAGTTTCATATGTAATTGCAAAATGGTTGGCAATAATCTTTGTAATCCTATTTATAATTTCGGTTATAGCTCATACAATCAAAAGAGCGTAACTATTTATTAAATTCTTATTTTTTAATTCTTCTTGTACATTTTTGGTACATATTTCCAAAAGAGCTCATGCTAACCATTAGAGCTTAGCAGAAAAAGCATATCCCTCTAATCTGCACTAAAGGGTCTATGCTCCTGCCGACTCGGCATCGGCATGCTCACGTCTCACTCCTTATCTATGTAAAAGCAGTGATTTATCGATGCTGTTTGAGTTTTTAAATATTGTCGAGATGGAGTGGATAGATGAGAAAAATAAAAATAGGGAGTTGGGGCATTAAAAGTATAAAATGACGAATAAACTATCAAAAATTTTTGGGTTTATCTTTTAGCAACGAACAAGATTCTTAATTTTAGTAAAATTCTTTACAAGAGAAAGAAATAAAAGGTGCTAGAATGTTCAATAAATATGTTGAATAAATATTATCTTTTATTTATAGGATTTATTCTAATTGTTCTTCTATCAAATCTTTCTGTTAGCGCTCAATATTCATCAGACGAATATACTTTAGCACTATGGCATTTTGATAAAATTAATAATAGTCTTAGTACAATAGTTGATAGCGGACCTAATAATTATTACACCAGTGGGTTTACCTTAGTAAAACAGGGGGTGTATAATGAGTCTGCTTTTCTTAATAACGAACATCCTGATTGCGGAGGTTCTTATATCAGCATTTATCCTTCATTTCCTAAGATAAATGACAGCCAGCCTTTTACTATTGAACTATATATTTTAATGTTTGATTTGTGGAATCAACCAATAATATCAGAAATTCAAGACCCCAATAGTGGTCCAGAACCCCTTCTCTCTTTAAATGGGAATAAAATAATAGTTTATATTGCAAAATCTTTTTATTCAAATCAAGAATTGGAAATAAACAAATGGTATCATCTTGCTTTAACTTATCAAAATCCCTACCTTACCCTCTGGATTAATGGTAAACAAGATATTAAAGAAAATGTAGGGGAGATGGGGAATGTTTTTACTGGTGTTGGAACTTTAGCTATTGGACGCTCTAAATTTTCTGGAACTTCTTGCCCTTATTTTAATGGCCTAATTGATGAAGTTAGAATAAGTAATATAAGTAGAACAGATTTTGAGGTAAATTCTTTAGTTTTCTCTACAAACTTAACAAAACAGCAAATTCTTGAAGGATTAGAAGAAGAACGCCAAGTTAGAATAGAAGAAGAACGGAAGATAGCAGAAGAAAAAATAAAAGCAGAGAAATTACAAACAGAAGGAGAAAGAGAAAAACTAGAAAAACTGGAGCAACAAAAAATTTTGGAGGAAGAAAAGAAAAAAGTAGAATCTGCTAAAAGGGTTTTTAATGTTATAATTATTTTAGTTATAATTATTCTTACTATCTTTTATTTAAGAAATCGATATAAAAGAAAGAGACGGATAAAAGAAGAAAAAGAAAAATTAAGACACCAACAAATTGAAGAGCGAAAACGTAAGCTTGAAGAAGAGAGAAAAAGAAAGCAATGGAAAGAAGAGGAAAGAAAACGTAAGGAATTTGAATTGAAACAAAGAACAGCGGGGTTTGAGATTTTTGATGGTAAATGGGTAAAAAAAGAAGAAATACCCAAACTAAAAGAATTGAAAGTTGGTTTAGACAATAATTTCAAAAATATGTCTCCATTTCAATTTGAAGAATTTATAGCCAAGCTTTTTAGAGCCATGGGGTATCAAACAGAAGTTACTAAAAAAACGGGAGATTATGGTATTGATGTTATTGCTAAAAAAGGAAATGATATTCTTGCCATACAATGTAAGAAATATCATGAAGATAATCCTGTTGGAAATAGAGATGTCCAAAGATTGTTGGGTGCTATGCGATTAAAGGGGATTAAGGCGAACCACAGTGTCCTTATAACTACATCTCATTTTACAGTTCAAGCGAAAGAACAAGCAGAAGATAATGCAATAGAGCTTTGGGATAAACATCTCCTTCACGAAATGGTTAGAAAATATTTAATGAAGATTTAAATAAAGTGTTTTATTAAGAGAAGTATGAAAACTAAACAAGTAATAATTCTATTTGTATTGTTCTTTTCTATTCTTAATTTTGTTAGTGCAACAGACGAACCAACCTTGGTTAAAGTAACAGATAGTCTTGGGAATATTCAAACAAACTCTTGGGCAAAAGGAACTGGAGAAAGCTGGAACCCAGAATGTTCAAATTGTATTATTCAGATTGGCGATAAGATAAAATTTACTATGACTGCAAACCAAGAAAATCTAGAGTATAGATGTCATGATAGTGACTGGTCTACATCGAATACTTGTGAATGGATTGTTCAAAAAGAAGATTATGGACCAAGGACGAGTATTTCTTTCTGGATTAGAAACGCTAATGGGCTTGATTATAGGGGTAATGGAAATGGTGATGACTCTACCCGCATGGCTTATAGGGTTGATGTTAATGATTCTCCAATCATTACCGATTCTTCGGAAAAATTATATGTTCCCTACATAACTGTAAATGTTCCATTAGAAGCATTTGCAGGAGATATAATCGCATTAGATGTTGTTCTTACAAATGAAGGAACAGATACTTTTGATAACTCTTTTGTTACAGCAACAATATCTGAATTAGGCGTTCAAAAGAAAGCTTATTTTGGAAATTTATTTAATAATGAGTCAAGAAGGATATATTTGACTATTCCTTCCAATGCTCCAACAGGAGTATATCAGATAGAAATTTCCGTTTCTGATTATGATGTTAACTCTACAATTTTAAAAAATATAGCCATCACTGGGTTAAATATATCAAATAGTACAAGCACAACTATAGACGTAACTGAGAAATCGAGTGGCTTAGAAAATAAGGGGACTAATTTAGAACATGGAAATTTTATTCAAAAAATAGTTATTGGAGTGTTAGTTATTCTCCTCTTAATAGCCATAGGCTATATCATATACCCTAAAAATAGGAAGAAGTAGTCAATTAAAAAACAGATTTAAATAAATGGTTTTAAAAGCTATATATGTAAGTTAATCATGAAAACAAGACATATAGCAATGGGGTTACTGTTAATTCTTTTAATCGCAATGGGAATCTGTGCATATAAACTAAATGAAAACAATCAATTTCAAGACCAGATAGTTAAACAACAATTATGTAGAAATTCAACTTTTCTGGTTTATGTGACTGGATTGAATGAATCTCGGCCGCATGAATTGAGTAATTATACCATACTTAATGGGATATGCAAGGGAGAAACAGAATATGCGGGATATAGAAATCTAGGAGAGGATAATAATGGACCATATGAAATTTTTATAGATGGGCCAGATGTTCAAAGTTTGAATATTACAGAAAATAGACTTGATGTTAATTGGCTTGAAAATGGAAGTTTAGAATTGAATTGGAAAGAAAGGAATTATACTGCAATCCGGGAAAATTAAAAAATTTCGAGAACATGAAAAATTTCTTCTGAATATCTTTGGATGGGAGCAGACTCTTAAAGAAAAATAGGGGGTTTAAATTAAAAAAACAAAACGCTTTTAAAGCTAATTAGCTAAAAGATATTATGGATTTTTTGACATTTAGCGAAATAATTAGTATCTTCCTTTTTCTTGTACCGGGTTACATAATAATATATGTTATCTCGCTTATAACAGATTATATTTATGAAAAAAATCAGTTAGACCGGGTTATACAATATTTAATGTTTAGCTTTATAGCTTACTTATCTACTTTTATTATTTTGGGGTTATTATCCATACCCATTCAATCCTTAAGAGTATGTATTAATCCTTCCAGTCTTAACATGCTCATAATTACTTCACTTGCGATAGTTATCTCTCCATTATTGGGGTTTGTTATGGGGAATTTTTACTTTGGAAGAGGTTATCCTCATAAATACTTTTCAAAGTTCACAAATAAGAAATATGCTCAATCTATTTATGGAGAATGTTTCTTAAAAGAATTCAGGAATGGTGCATGGGTTACTTGTCATATGAAAGACGGAACTATTTTACAAGGGAGATTGTTAGATTATGACAAAGATGAAGATACAAGAGATTATGTAATTTCGTTAATAGACGTTAAGCAGTATCATCCAGAAGCGAGATTATACGGAGATAAAATAGTATTAAATATTAAAGAAACTTTATTTATTGAATTTAAAAAATAATTACTTCTCCTGTTTTTTGGGATTATCTTTTTCTTTGGGACAATCCACGGGGGGTCTTTCAGAAGTTGTAAGTCGAACAGTACCTACCGTTTTATAAGCTAAAGTTTCTGAAAAGTTAGCTTTTTTATCTAATTCTTTTTTTTCTTCTGCCATAATCCAATCAGGTCAAATTAGTATATAAACTTTTTTATAATTTCGGACTTATGGTTAGCTTTCTCTCTTTTCATTAACCTTTTCTTTATCTTCTATAAAGTAGGTCTAGAAACCCCTCTCTTCTCCAATAAGGGATAGATATAGATACATCTATTCAGAGGCACATAAAATCGCCATTTTCTAAAATTTTGTCGAGCATGAATGGCTCAAAACACCCACTCGAAAGCGGGTAGCGAGAAACCGGCTTATTTGAGCATTTTTTGCAGTTTTTCCAGCACCCCATTTCTTTGGGTGGAAGACCCCAATTTACTGTACTTTGGCAGAAGAGTTTTATTAGAAACTATGAAGAACCATCTATTTGGATATTTCATATTCAAGAAATCAACTTTCTCTTGAGTCTGCTTCTTCTTTCCAAGAAGAGTTCCTGTTTCAATCTCTAAAGCATACA
>Ga0247842_10000858_pt1 | contig 57404 bp, 49 predicted proteins | sample LaCruzMarch2015__3_FD_192411 | JGI IMG/M metagenome (GOLD analysis project Ga0247842, IMG submission 192411) | Freshwater microbial communities from meromictic Lake La Cruz, Castile-La Mancha, Spain - LaCruzMarch2015_19m | ecosystem: Environmental > Aquatic > Freshwater > Lake | place: Spain... | reverse complement strand
AGATCACCATGCCAAGGATCATGGAACCTGCCTGGATGATTCCTGCATTAGCGAGGCCCAACAGCACCCCTGGCATACCATATCCGAGGAGCCCCAGTGCCCCTGCTCCCGCGGTTATGTCCTTTATTTCAACGATCGAACTTCGGTTAACGTGCGTATCCGTCATCAGTAATCACACCAGAATACACTACGGATTCTTTTATTAATGATATATATGGAAGATTATTTCCATCTGCGACGTATATACGGTGCGTTTTTGGGGGTTATCACGGTGTGAATTTCATCTGCACGCTTCATCGCAACCATCCGGTACGCACCACAATTATCGTATGATCCGGCATCTTTACGGTGATCCTGTACTGTTCTTATGCCCCACCCCCGGTCTCACGGGAGCAGTTCCAGCAGGTCAGCCGGATCGAAGAACAGGACGTTATTACAGTCAAAGGCTTCCGGGTCATACTCCCCGTCATACCATTCAACCCTCGCTTTGTGCTGCGGGTGTCTGGGATCTTTCATGATGGCACAGAATTCTTCGTATCCCGGCACAGATCCAACATCATCCGGCGGAGAATTCCGTTACCTGCGATGCAGCACGGGTACTTCTTACCCGGTTCTCGTGGCAGGATCTTTTCGAGAAGGATCGCATGAACAAATAATACAATTTCAGACAAATTTTTGTCATTAGGTAAAAATATTTACCTCACTCTTCCAATGTTATCGTCGTAAGTTTCACCGACTCGACACCTTTCTGTGACATGAGTTTCTCTGCAAGCGTTTTGAGTTGTGTTCCGTCGCCATGAACCAGTATCACTTCAAGACACCGGTTTTGAGTGACATGCGAGTGGAGCGATGCCTTGATGAGCGTATGGAAGTCGTGCTGGATATCGGTGATCGTCGTAAGAAGCCCGCGCTGGTCATGATCGTACACCATGGTGATGACTCCTTCACGTTCCCCTTTGACATCGGACATCCATTTGTAATAGGTGATGTAGGTGCGGATCGCATCGCGGATACCCTCCGACCGGGAGGAGTAACCGCGAGCGTTCAGTATTTCGTCAAACCGACCGAGCAGGTTTTTGGGAAGTGAGATTCCAATCCGGGATAGATCATCGTCCATGGTCATAGTAATACGTGAATATCATTGCGGATTGCTTTTTAAGGTTTTGAAAAACACTATTGCCGGGTAATACTTTGTAAGATCATTTTGGAAAATATTTGTGAGATTGTCTGATTTCAGAATACCCTTTAAATTTTCCCGGTTTACACGGTCATTCTCCGGAAGACCCGTATACACAACGCAATCACAACCATGCCCAAGATGATGAGTGTCCCGATCTGTAAAAACGGCACCACTCCCATTCCTACTGAACGGATCGCATCAATAGCAAAACTCAGGGGGTTGACCGATGCAATCGCCCGCAGCCATGGCGGCATCACGCTGTACGGCATCAGAGCACTCGATGTGAAGAACAAGGGCATGGAGATCATCGTGTTCACTGCAGCGTACGAGTCGTGATCCCCGACATAGAGAGCAAGTGTGGTCGCAAGCCCTGAGAGCAGAATGCCAAAGAGAATTAAGATCAAAAAGATTGTCCCGTACTGGATTGGGGAGAGGACGGTTGCACCGATGAGGATTGCAACGAGGAGGATGATAGTCGATTGGATGACACCCCGGATCGTGATGAACAGGATTTTGCCAAACAGGATACTTTCGCGCGGTGTGGGGAGGGCTAAAAATTTATTGAGGAACCCAAGGATCTTATCGAACATCAGCAGTGCACCACCTTGCATCGATGACACAAGCATCGTCATGACGAGGATACCCGGTGTGATAAAGTCAAGATAGTTCCCGGTGAAGGTGACCGGCAGTGCAAGCCCGACAAAGATCAGCCAAGCAGCGGGCATGACAAGCAGGGTCACGACAGCGATTCTACTACGGAGCCACTTGATCATGTCCCGTTCCATGTAATACCAGATACCGCTCATTTCCGCCTCCGCAGCATTGTCCTGAACTGCTGGTCATTGAAGTGGTGAGGTTCTTCCTGTTTACCAATCGCGTGAAGGAACACGTCGTCAAGGGTCGGCTCCCGGAGCGAGAGCGAGTGGACTTTTATGCCGTTTGCCGTGAGCGATTGCGCGATGAGCGGAAGCGCTTCTTTTCCATTTTCAGCAGTAAATGATATCTCATCATCCTTTTGCCCGACAAACTGGATACCATCAATATCCAGCGGCACAAACGGACCCGAGATCTTTGCCGTTATCACGTCGGTCATAAGCTGGGATTTCAGCGAGGATGGCTGACCAAGCGCAACGACCCGTCCTTTACTGATGATGCCGACCCGGTCGCAGTACTGATCCGCCTCGTCCATGTAATGTGTCGTCACAAAGATTGTCATTCCGTTTTTCCGGAGTGCACCGATGTGTTCCCAGATCTTTTTTCGGGCTGCGACGTCCAGCCCGATTGTAGGTTCGTCCAGAAAAAGCACAGCCGGTTCGTGCACAAGTGCCTGGGCAAGTTCAAGCCGGCGGCGCATCCCGCCGGAATATGTCTTAATCAGGTCATCTGCCCGGTCAGATAGTTCCATGATCGAAAGGACTTCATCTGTTTTGTCCTTCGGGTTCCGGATCCCGTAGAGATGTGCAAAGAGCAGGACGTTTTCCCGACCGGTGAGTTTGATGTCGACTGCCATATCCTGCGGCACGTAGCTGAGCTGCTGTCTGACTTTATTTCCGTCCTGTACAATATCGTACCCGCAGACGGTTGCGGTCCCTCTGGTCGGGTGCAGAAGAGTGGTGAGCATAAGTACCGTCGTGGTCTTGCCAGACCCGTTAGGTCCCAGCAGACCAAAGATCTCGTTATTGACCGAAAGAGAGAGGTGATCAACTGCACAGAGGGAATCGTAATTTCTTGTGAGATTGTGGGTTTCGATTGCGTTCATTTCTCTGCCTCATCTACCTTGGTATGGCACAGGAATCACCGTGAATGTTTTGCATGCACTTTTTCCAACAGGTCTTTTAAAGAACCTCCCCATGCGGCGGTATCATCCGGTGCAAAAATATCCACATTGCCCCCTTGGTAATTGCCCTGTCCCGCCTGTTCCTCCATCCAGGATTCAATCTCAAGGTAATTCTTTTTTAAGTCGTCTAGCACCCGGGGGTCCGCGTCCCAGAGGCTGCGTTGGTTAGCTTCGAGAAGGCGGCGGGCGATCTCTTCAAGGGCATGGGGGTTGTTCTTCTCGAAGAACTGGCGCATTTCATCATTGTTGACAAACGTGTCTGCAATATCATCAAAGATCCAGTTGTCCACTTCCTGAGTGGACGCTGACCAACCGTATACCCGGGTCACCCGCTTCATAATGTCGGATGCACCCTTGTATCCATGAACCTTCATGCCATCAATCCACTTCGGGTTGAGGAGTTTTGTCCGGACAACCCGCCGGATCTCATCTGCAAGATCCCGTACTTCCACGTGTTCAGGCTCCCGAGTGTCTCCGTAATAAGGTTTCACGTCGTTACCGGAGTAATGCCGGGCTGCAGCAGTGAACCCCCCATGCGTACCGAAATAGCAACAGCAACCTAAAAGGTCGTGTTCATCGGACTGAACCTTGTTGAATGTGACCGAAACGGTGGAGAGATTTGCCGCGAGCTGTTCGTGGGCACCTTTGCCTTGGACATCCCTGCCATATGCATATCCGTTCCATGCGACGAAGATATCAGCGAGATCTCCTTGAGTTTTCCACGCACTCGCAAGTACAGCTAAGTTCACGCCGCTTGCATAGGTACCGGGGCGTGATGAAAAGATGCGAAGGGTTGCGTCACGGAAAACAGTTCCATCCTCCGCCATGCTCTTCTGTGCATGCCTGCGCACAAAATTTTTGTCAGGAGGTTCGTCCAGCGCAGCTACTGCCTGCACTGCATCGTCGAGCAGCTCGTAGCAGTTGGAGAAATTGTCCCGCAGGATCCCCGTTGTGCGCACGGTGATGTCTATCCGCGGGTGACCGAGTTTATGAAGAGGGATGATCTTAAATGATTTTACCTGTCCGTTTTTTAGCCAGACCGGGCGTACGCCAAGAAGCCAGAGCATCTCGGCAAACATCTCGCCGTCCGATGCCATGATGTCTCCCGCCATCCAGTAGAATGCAACATTTTCCGGTACGGTACCTTCCTCTCGTGAATGCTTTGCGATGAGGGCGTCAGCAAGTCGCTGCCCCACGCGCCATGCTGCCTGGGTGGGAACCCGGTATGGGTCGAGCGAGTAGAAATTCCGCCCGGTCGGTAGTACCTCCTCGTGTCCCCGGGAAATCTGCCCTGACGGCCCGGCAGGGATATATTTTCCGTCCATCCCGTGCAGGAGCGACTCGATCTCATGGGATTCTTCGATCCGCCGGTTGATATCGAGTACCCGTTCCCGAATCGTATCGAGCACCTGAACCTGTCCGTTTGAGATCCGTTTACCTAATATCAGGGCAACGGGCATAGACGGTTCTTTCAGTACCGTACAGATGAACCTGTTGAGTTCCCTGTCAACCTGTTCAAGGATGGAGCCGTACGACATGCCATGCTCATCCGAATACCTGTCCTGGCTGGCGAGAATTGTCGACAGGTCAAATCCCATGTTCTGTGCGATGATGCGGCGCGGGGACGATTCACCGGAATCGAAACGGATGATGGAACTGATGAAATCTGCCCGCCGGTTGCCTGAAGGCGCTTCACCGAAAATATGCATCCCCGACTGGATTTGGGTGTTGCGGATCCTGGAGAGCGCTTCGTGGGCTTTTGCCACCATCTCCGCGAGAGGGGTGTCGTAATTCAGATGCATGTCACGGTCCAGATTCGCAACGATAATCGCGTCATGCAGGAAATGCTGGAGTGCGTGGGCGCGGGCGGGATCGTTTTTTGTTGTCTCGTACTGGGTAAGGAGGTTATCAATCTCTTCCAGCCCCTCATACAACCCGCTGCCGGTGAGCACCGTCTGCATATGATCGACAAGCGTTGCATAGCTGCGCCTTTTAGCGATCGTCCCCTCAGCCGGGTTATCAGAATTATATATATACAGGAAGGGAATGGTGCCAATAGCGACATCGGGGAAGCATTCCTGTGAGAGTCCGGTTCCCTTTCCTGGCAGGAATTCGAGGTTGCCATGCGTGCCTACGTGGATGATCACATCGGATTTCTGCACATGTTCGAGCCAGTAGTAGGTTGCCAGGTACTGGTGGGGCGGGGGGCACTTCGGATCATGGAGGATCTTGCATACCTCTCCGTCACACCGGGCGCCGTAACAGCCGCGTTTGGGCTGGACGTGCACAGTCGCGTTGCCGTACGAGACCCCGGTGATCAGCATCTTTCCATCAATGACCATACCCTTACCCGGGGGATCTCCCCATGTGTCAGTAACACGTTTTTGTACTGCGGCAGGTAACGATGCGAAGTACGGCATGTACATCTCCATGTCCATGAGCGCGAGCGTGCCACCATTTGCCACAATGTCCTGCACGGTCGTCCACCGGAACTCGGAGATCGCCTTTTTTCCCATAATGGTTTTGACCAGATCCTTACCAGACGAAGGGGGCGTAACGCGGTATCCGGCTTCTGCCATCCGTTTGAGGATACGCGCAACGCTTTCGAGCGTGTCGAGGTTTGAACCACCGCCGATATTTGCTTCCGTGCCGGCGCACGGGTTGTTGTTGAGGATAAACGCGACCTTGCGCTCGCTCGCCGGTTTCTGTGCAAGCAAAATCCATTTCTTCATCCGTACTGCTACTTTTTTACACCGTTCGGGCACGGCTTCCCGTGTTTTCCCGCCATCAGGCTCACTGCTGCTGGTACCGATAAAGACCGGCTCGATGACCCCCTCGAACTCCGGCATTGCTACTGCCCACCCGACATCCATCGAAAGCCCTTCGGATTCCCGCCACTGTTCAAGGGTCATGTACATCGAAATAACCGGGGAAAAAACCGGGATATCGAACATTTTTAGCAGGTTAACACCATTCGCCGCGGCGGTCTTTCCGCTATTTCTGTCCCGTGTTGAACCAAAGAGAAAGGGTATTAGTTTGATCATTGCATCCACAATGGGGATACCGTCATGGATCAGGTACTCGGTCACCACCTGTGCCATTCCCCGGGCGCCAAGCGCATCATCCTGGATTGCATAGGTAAAAACCGGGATAACATTCATCCTTTCTGCTTCGAGACTGCGGATAAGCTGATCCTCAAGCGCTACATTGCCGGCAGCCCAGGATGTCCGGGAGAGAATGATCCCGACCCAGAGATCTCCACAAGCCCGGTCCGCATACCAGGCGCGATAATCGTCAACCCGGCTGAACACTGATGGGGCATCAGGATGGTACAGTCCCTCCCAGGGTACGTCAATAGGGGGAACTACGGGAATATCTTCCCCGAAGATCTCTTTTTTGATAAAGAGGAGAAGATTTTTAAAATTTTCATCGCCATTATTGGTAATGTACCGGTGACAGGTCGTCACGATGAATGGGCTGACCGTTGACTGTACCCAGAAAGAGGGATCGGGACCAAGCGAGATCACCGGGACTGTCTGCCGGATTTCCGTGAGTTCCCGGTCCAGCCGGTCCCAAAAGAGGTCTGATGTGTGATACACGATGATCAGGTCAGATGAATGCATCGATGCAACCGCTTCGTTTAGTTTATCCGGAGATTCTTCAAGTATGCGGTTTGGATAGATGGCACAATCAATCTCAATTGAGGCAGCGGCTCTCTTCAGTACCTGGGCATATGAACCCCACATGATGGCTGTGATCTTCATTCGGGTGCTCTCTTTCCAGTACTATCCTCACCCATGTTCAGTTAGTACCAGTATGTTCCCTGAACTGTGCTCCGTCTATTGTTAAAAATATTGTTAATTGTAATACCAATTTATAACAATAAAAAATTTGTAATACTAATTGATAACAAAATTTTAAATTGAAATATTTATTACAATAGAATTTTCAATTCATATGTAATCATATGTAACATTTCCCAGATCACGCAGACACTTAAAGGAGCAACACGATGCACCATTTCGACGATATTTATCCGTTCTCAGCTATTGCCGGGCAGGAACAGATGAAAAAAGCGCTCATCCTGAATGCGATCAATCCCCGTATCGGTGGGGTGCTGCTCAAAGGAGAGAAGGGCACGGCAAAATCAACTGCAGCCCGCGCCCTCGCACATCTTTTACCAAACCGGCAGGTTGTAAAAGGATGCATTTTCGGATGCGATCCTGCCGATAAAAATGGGTTGTGTCTTGATTGCCAGAAAAAATATCCATCCATTGAATCAATGAGCGCCAGAATGCGGGTTATCGAACTACCTATCAGTGCGACCGAGGATAAGGTGGTCGGCAGTCTGGACATTGAGCATGCATTAAAAAAAGGGGAAAAACGGTTTGAACCTGGCATCCTCGCACAGGCACACCGCAATATCCTGTATGTCGATGAGATTAACCTGCTCAACGATCACATTGTCGATGTCCTGCTTGATGCCGCAGCGATGGGGATAAATTTTATTGAACGGGAAGGTGTGTCCTACGTTCATCCGTCATCCTTCATTCTCATCGGCACCATGAACCCCGAGGAGGGTGAACTGCGCCCGCAGCTTCTCGACCGGTTCGGGTTATGTGTTGATATTGAGGGCATCCACGATGCCGCCACCCGGGTTGAGGTCATCCGCCGCAGGCAAAAGTATGAAAGTGTGCCTGAGGTGTTCCTCCCTGCATGGGAATCCAGCGAACAGGAACTGCGTGAACGTATTGTGCGGGCACAGGAACTCCTGCCACGGGTCAATGTATCCGATGATATGCTCCAGATGATTGCACAGATCTGTATTGACATGAAAGTCGATGGTCACCGTGCAGATATCACGATGATGAAGACCGCAGCTACTATTGCTGCATACAATGGCAGGACTGATGTAACCGAAGAAGATGTCAGCGAAGCTGCGCCACTGGTGCTTACCCACCGCATGCGACGCAGACCGTTCTCAGAACAGCAGCTGGACAAGCAGAAGATGGAACAGTCGGTCCAGGACTCCCGTAAGGAGCGTCAGCAGCCACATCACGAGCACACCCATTCTGAGGACACCAAGCCACGGGAAACCCCTGTGTCTGACGGTTCGACAACAACGCAATTTTCTGAAGGTTCACCGTTTTTAGTGACCCGGCAGCCACTCACAACCCCCTACCGTCCCGATGCATTCCGGCGCAACGGAAACGGGCGCCGGACCGTAACCGAATCCCGTGGCGGGAAATATGTCCGCAGCCGTATACCCGAAACCCCGGGACCGGATATTGCACTGGATGCCACTATACGGGCAGCTGCATCGCACCAGAAAGACCGGAAAGGGGAACTCGCGATAACAATCGAGCCCTCTGATCTCCGCGAAAAGGTACGTGAACGCAAAATGGGCACTACGCTCCTGTTCGTGGTCGATGCGAGCGGGAGTATGGGCGCACAGCAGCGGATGATTGCAGTGAAGGGTGCTATCCTCTCGCTCCTTATCGATGCATACCAGAAACGGGACCGGGTCGGACTTGTCACGTTCCGTGGCGATCGTGCGGATGTACTTTTATCTCCAACATCCAGCATCGATCTTGCCCGAACCTCGATGCAGACGCTGCCGGTTGGAGGAAAAACACCGCTCGCCCATGGTCTGGCGAAGGGACTGGAAGTCCTCAAACGAGAACTGATAATCAACCGCCACACGATTCCACGGCTGATCCTGATCTCGGATGGCAAAGCGAATGTGAGTTTAGGATCCGGTTCTCCCCTTGACGATGCAAAAGAAGTAGCCGCTCACATTCGTGACGCAAAAATTTCTTCATGCGTGATAGATTCCGAACAGAGTTATATATCGTTAGGTTTTGCCCGGATGCTCTCGGATGAACTTGGTGCACGGTACATAAAACTTGAAGATCTTCATGCGGGAGAGCTAGCAGATGTCGTGAAAGGAATCGGGATGTAGGGATCATTTTCTCGATGGGGACACCATTTCGATTTGAGGTAAAATACTTTAAGAGAAGATCGCAACGGGAACTGTTATTATATCTTGTCGATTTCAATCCTGACGTGATCTGATTTCGAGATGATCTTCCCATATCCCTTACCTATCCGTTCAGGCACCGAACACGAGACAGAGTGCAAGATTAATCATACAATTTTTAATAAAGTTAGCAACTTTTATTACTTATTACACATGACAATTAACAGCAATGGAAGAAAATATTGAAATTCTTTACAATAAGGAATGGCATCACCGCTTGGCAGTGCTTCTCCTCCTTGCACTCGTTCTTGGAATCGCTGTTATCGTCGCTATGAACGCCGGATCTATTCAGGTTCCGTTTATGGATGTGTTCCGTGCGCTATTTTCTCCAGAGGGGCTCTCAAACCAGACCCGAATGGTGATAATGGACCTACGGATTCCCCGTATCCTCCTTGCAATCCTCACCGGTGCAAGCCTTGCGGTTGCGGGAACTGTGATGCAGGCTCTGATGCGTAACCCGCTTGTCAGCCCGTTTACGTTGGGAATGTCATCGGCAGCATCGTTCGGAGCCGCGTGTGCGATAGTCATGAGTGTCGTTCCGCTTATCGCACTATCGGTCATAGAGTTTCAGGACGCATTCATCGTTCTCTTCGCATTCATTTTTGGGATTGGATCGGTCTTTTTAATTTATGCCATATCCTTGAAGCGGGGATCAACCAGCGCGACGCTAATCCTCGCGGGCGTTGTCATTGGATATATTTTTCAGGCAGGGCTCATGCTCCTCCAGTATACCTCAAACAATGAGAAACTCCGGCAGATTACTCTCTGGCTGATGGGTGGGATGTGGGGTGCGAACTGGTCAGCAGTCCTCTTAATCACACCCATTGTCATCATCTGCATCGCGTACCTCCTTTATAAAGCCTGGGACTTAAATGCCCTCCTTGCCGGTGACGAAGTCGCGCTTAATGCCGGTGTTGAGATCAAGAAAGTCAGACTGCGGGGGCTTTTTTTCTGTACTCTTGCTGCCTCTGCCTGTCTTGCATTTACCGGCATCATCGGGTTTATCGGATTGATCGGTCCGCATATCGGAAGAATGCTGATCGGACAGGATAACCGTTATCTCATCCCCTGTTCCGCGCTGCTTGGTGCTCTAATCCTTCTCGTTTCCGACACAATTGGACGGACCATCATCGAACCGGTAGAGATTCCTGTTGGAGTTATCATGTATCTCGTCGGGGGGATATTTTTCATGTATCTCATCCTGAGCCGGAAAAACCAGATATTCACGTGAGGCAATGATATGAAACTCGAAATCAACGATCTTGCCGTGGCTTATGACAGAACACCCATATTGAACGGTATCAGGTTCTCCGCATCTTCCGGTGAGGTCGTGGGGATCATTGGTCCGAACGGGTGCGGGAAGAGTACCCTAATTAAAACGATTGCGGGCATCAATACGCCAACAACCGGGACGATATGCATGGACAATCTCAATCTTGCTGCCATGCCAAAAATCGAGATGGCAAGGAAGGTCGGATACGTCCCCCAGGACTTCCAGCAACTAGCCTCGATAACAGTTCTGGATACTGTAACCATCGGTCGCCGCCCGCATGTCTCATGGGCATTGACCCGGAAGGATTTTACGATCATCAACAATGCCATGAAAAGCATGTCCATCCTTCCCCTTGCACATAAACGACTCGACCAGATTTCCGGGGGTGAACGCCAAAAAGTTTTCATTGCCCGGGCACTTGCGCAGGAACCGGCTTTGTATCTCTTTGATGAACCTACAAGCGCCCTTGATATACGGCACCAGATTGGTGTCTTCAGACTTATCCGGGATCTGGCGCATAAAGGCGGGGCGGCAGTCCTCGTTGTCGTCCATGATCTGAATTTCGCCCAGTATTATGCTGATAAGATCCTCCTTTTAAAGAAAGGAGCTATTGTCGCTCAGGGAACTCCATCCGAAGTTATGACCAGAGAAGCGATTCACGATGTTTATGGGGTGGATATGTACAGTATCACCACCAGCAAAGGGGTCTATATGCTCCCGGAATGGGAAGCCGGGACAGATATGGTTTCCGTTTAAAGGAGATATGATATGATTCCAGAAATGGTCTCTACACGAAAAATGAAAAAAAGCATTGCACAAAGAAGACCGGAGTGTCGTCCGGGTACTGACAACGTATGCCGTTGCATAGTTCCCCTGATCCTTGCGTGCCTTATCGCGCTCTCCGTTTTTTCCAGTGGGTGCACAAGTTCCGCTCCCACAACCAGAACATTACAAAACAGCACAGAAATAACGGTCACGGATAGTCTTGGCAATGTAGTGCATCTCCCCGGTCCGGCATCACGGGTTGTCAGCCTGAACAGTGATGCAACTGAGATGCTTATCGCACTTGGGGCAGGAAATTCCGTTGTCGGAGTGACCGGGACTACCCTCAACAACCCCCAACTTGCTCCCCTCATCCCGAATGCCGTCAGTGTCGGCACGTGGGATGCTCCGAGCCTTGAACGCATCCTCGGTCTCCAACCGGATGCAATTATCTCGTACAGTGGTTACCGGTTGAAAAACGCAGACCAGTTCGAACGGGCAAAAATTCCGGTCATCTATATTGACTGCAACCGCCTTTCCACGCTCCGGAATGATGCCCGAACGATGGGATTGATCACCGGACACCAAAATGCCGCTGAACGATATATCCGGTTTGTTGACAAATGGACATCCTATATAACAGAAAAAACCAACGGAACTCAGCTCACTCCGGTTTATATTGAAGGGTATTCAGATTACATGGCTCAGGGCACGAACAGTAGTATTGACGATCTGGTCACCTTTTCCAGAGGCAGTAATATCGCTGCCGGGCAAGGTAAAAGTTACGTTAAGGTGACCCCGGAATGGATCATAAAGGAGAATCCACCGGTAATTATTAAAGTTGCCCCGGATCCCTTGCCGGAAGGAAAGACTCTTGACAACTACCGTGAGCAGGTCATGAACCGCCCGGCGCTTGCCGATGTCAGGGCAGTCCGGGAAGGCAGGGTCTATGCCCTGAATGGGAAAGTGGTTGTCGGTCCCCGTGCCCCCACCGGACTTCCCTTTGTCGCCTCCATCCTGCACCCGGTTCAATTCTCCGGAACAAACCCATCAGAAGCGCTCAATGAATACACGAGGGAATTTGTACCCGGTGCAAATGCAACACAGGCAATCAGTCCACTGCCAAAAGGGTCATGACACTGATCTTTTTTTCTACAGTTTTTTAAAGACCTGACTGCCTTGGCAAATGTGTTTCGTTACTATTATCAGATCCTTAGTACTATAAATTATTATGAAAATAGCACTTTATGCTATTATTTTAGGATTAATTATTTTAGGAATCGTGGTTTCCGGGTGCAGCACTCCTGTCCCAACCCAGCCGGAAGAAACCCCGACAGCCATAACCGGGACCCAAACAATACCTGCCCCGGCAGTATCACCTGAACAGGCAGTCACACCCGGATTGAAAGCAAACTCTTCCGTCGAGAGATCCGCTTCTCCAACATTTGTCTCGACCAAAGACATCAACAAGCATTTCCTGACAATAGCTTTTTCGGAATATAATGGAGCGGTCTTAAGACAGGAAAGAAACCAGTCGATCACGGTATCACTCTTTGGGGCGTATTCACCAGAAGACCAGGCAGTAGTCCAACAGTTTATTCAGGATTTCAACAGAATTTCAAAAACCCAGAAATTTTTCGTCAATATCAAAACCGGGGAAGAAGCAGATCTCTGGATAAACCTGTTCCCAGAAAAACAGCTGCAGAACCTCCAGAAAAACAGGAACGGTGAGGATCAGATGCAATACACTGAATATGATGGTATGTTCTCCGACAACATCCTGTACAGCGTCAACTCCGAACAGGTTTTTGTAAACAGTAACCTTCCGTCAGTTCAGCGCCAGCATTTTCTTCTGCGAGCGATTACAGTCTGGCTGGGCATAACCGGTGAAGCGACAGATGAGGACAGTTTTTTCTATCCGGGAAATACCGGGCAGGTAAATCTCACGGAATCAGACTGGAAGGCACTTATGATTCTCTATGGACCGGCAGTTAAAAACAATATGACCCTTTCGGATGTAAAGAACCGGATGTACCTGGGATGATATTTTTTTCACTGTCTTTGTCATAGTGAATCAATCAATATACCCATTTGAAACCCTCACGAATGATTTTTCTCAAGGTTGAATAAATAAGGGAGGGCGAAGTGCTGAGCCTTTCCACCTATCGAATCAAATCGTTTCTGACCGGAATGCCAGCACATTAGAGATTATGCGACATCGGTGTAAATTATTGGGTAAACCCGAACGCTCCCATCTTCTATGTTCACTGCATGGAACACGGTTGCCGGAAGATGGCAGATCACACCCGTTCTGTGCGGCACCCTCCATCGCCCAATCGCGTTTTTGTGGAAAATCTGCCCGTAAAACCGTATTTCGGCTCAGCTCGCGCCGCGACCGGATCCATGGTTTGGGTCCGCATCCAATCCGGGTTCAGTTAATACCCGGATTCCATCAAAATCCTTTGGATAACTTCAAAAATTTTCGTAGTAATCCAATAGTTTATATCATGACATCTCTTTGTAGGGATAATCACAAATGTCACTGAATTTCTGCACACGGACAGCAAGGAGAATTACAAAGCTCGGGTATGCACCAAAGGTTGCTATCCGGTACGCCAGGTTCTTCTTTTTTTCAATGTTGTCTGTCTGTGCAGCGATGGGCGTCTTAAACGTCCCATCCAACGCATTGATTGAATCGATCACCGGTTCCGGGAAATCTCCTGCGGGCGCCCGGACTGGTATCTCCTCACCCGACTTTTTTGGTTTGCGTTGACCACCGGTTCGTCCGTGAAAGCGGCGCTCTTGGCTCCTGACTGTGCGTTAGTGTAATCTCAATTTTGAAAATTACGCGTGCTGCACTGAAAATAGCCATCGCGCTACACGGCTTCACCCGGACCGGCGGTTTTGGATTTGTGATACAGAGCGTACGCATTCCCGCAGGAATTGCAGTCAACTACAAAAATTTCAATCGTGATCAACTATGAAAACAAACGAACAAAAAAACACAACAACGGGATCCTTCGGGATCCCCGAGCGGAGAAGCGAAGGCGTTGCCGGACCTTCCCGCGAGGTGTCCAAACGGGATGCATCAGCGTCCGGTTCGGACAAAGCCGGACAGGAGAACACTGATGAACAGAATGTACAGACCGGAGACACGGCGCGACGGCAGGTTACGCGGGCTCGCGGGCTTTGTGGACCGGGTACCGGGCAGGAACGGGCATCGAAGAGCACCACCCGGAAACGGACCGGGCGGGATCTCCCATCCCCGGATACCGGAGAAACGTATACCGAACTAGAAGATGATATCCGGGAATTTTTCAGTTCCCTAAATGAACAGCAGGACCAGATGTATAATGCCACGTTCTGCAAAGTCAGGGACCTTGAATGCCAGATTAAAGATCTTAAATGCTCAATTGGAGATTCAGAACGCCGGATTTACGATCTTGAATGTACAATGGAAGATCCTGAATGCCGGACTAATGATTTTAAAGACGCAATTGATGAGATCGAACACCGGTTTAATGATCTCGGATGCTCAATTGCAGTGTCCGAACTCCGGATTAGAGATCTTGAACACACGCTTGGAATTCCAGAACGCCGGATTGACGAACTCCTTTGCCCAATTGAAGAGCTCACATGCCGGATTAACGATCCCGAATACCGGATTGAAGATCCCGAATATCCAATTGAAGATCCCCAACACCGGATTAATGATTTCAAACACTCAATGGGAGATTCCGAACGCTGGATTGACAATCTCAAACTGTGCAAGGAGTCACCCGCGACAGAGCAGCCGGAAACCGGGATGGAGGAGAGGGAATGACAGCTGCTGCCAAAAGCCCGGAGAGTGTCGGGGATCAGATCTTCACTCGTGCTGAGCGCCAGGACCGGATCTATGAGCGGATGAACAAGAAGATCGAACGCCTCAATCACCGGCTTACCGAGCTTGAAGAGCAGGGGCGGTCCTGATGCCCCGGCGACTGAAAACGATCGACCGGGACATTCCGCTCTTCCGGACATCGCATGTCATTATGCGGGGAATTCGCACGCGTGGCGACAAACTTCGCCGGATTTCCGGACGAACGACCCCCCGCCATTTCGATATTGTCCGCATCCGGACGCGGTCGATCAAACGGGAACTCAAAGGAATGCAGACCCATGCCGGATCAGCCGTACCGGTTCGTTCCGCACAAGAGAGTGAGCGCGTATGACCCGGGGACCGCAACCCAACCGGGCAATAGAGGAAGCCCGCGAAGTTGGATCACAGAGAGGGACTGTAATGGATAAACTTTATGCGGGTGAGGATCTTGTCGACTTCACTATTTTTTGTGCATACGTTGTCGTATTCGTCAAAGTAAAACGGAGCCGTTCCAACATTCGTGATCTCCGGGACCTGACGGCACAATACCGCCGGGAGATCCTGCGGCTCCGTAAGATCCCGCAGACCGTTGTCGCATACCGTGAGCTCTGGGTACTGTCACCGCATGGGAGCTGGGCATATTACCGGATTTACGATGAAGCCATCGTTGAGATCCGTTGCGACGGGACGGTCATCACAGGATCCGTAGAGGATACCGCACAGAAAACGATTCCACTTCCTGGTCCTGCCCAGGTCCCACTGGAGATTGCGAACAGGACACCTTCACCGGGTACCGGATTCATCTGTCCGTTTATGGCTCAGGCGAGGGGATAAGGTACGTTCCCCTTATCTCCCCTCCTTTCCTGCAACGGGCACCTACGGTAATCCGGGCTCGATTCGGGCTCCGTTTGCCGAATAGTCCGGATTCATTTCGCAAAAAACCGTGATTGAAACCCATGATTTTAGAAATAACCTCATACCATCGGTTTCTGGGGAAACGGGGCGATTTAATGAGCCTAAAATGATCCTATTTGGCGCTGTTTGGAGGGAAACGGATTGAAGCGATGACCTGAAGCGTGTGCCAATGCAAAAAAAAACTTTTTTTTAGATCTGTCCGGGTACCATCATTTCCCCAGATCCACTGCCAGGGAGGGTGAGTGAAATAAGCTCAATTCGGGCTCCGATTACCGAATAGTCCGGATTCAATTCGCAAAAAATCGCGATTGAAACCCATGATTTTAGAAATAGCCTCATACCATCGGTTTCTGGGGAAACGGGGCGATTTAATGAGCTGAAAATGATCCTATTTGGCGCTGTTTGGAGGGAAACGGATTGAAGCGATGACCTGAAGCGTGCACCAAAGCGGAAAACTCTTGTTTTTGGATCTGTCCGGATGCCTTCCTTTCCCCAGATCCACTGCCAGGGAGGGTGAGTGAAAGAAGCCCAATTCAGGCTCCGATTACCGAATAGTCCGGATTCAATTCGCAAAAAACCGCGATTGAAACCCATGATTTTAGAAATAGCTTCATACCATCGGTTTTTGGGGAAACGGGGCGATTTAACGAGCTGAAAATGATCCTATTTGGCGCTGTTTGGAGGGAAACGGATTGAAGCGATGACCTGAAGCGTGCGCCAAAGCGGAAAACTCTTGTTTTTGGATCTGTCCGGATGCCTTCCTTTCCCCAGATCCACTGCCAGGGAGGGTGAGTGAAAGAAGCCCAATTCAGGCTCCGATTACCGAATAGTCCGGATTCAATTCGCAAAAAACCGCGATTGAAACCCATGATTTTAGAAATAGCTTCATACCATCGGTTTTTGGGGAAACGGGGCGATTTAACGAGCTGAAAATGATCCTATTTGGCGCTGTTTGGAGGGAAACGGATTGAAGCGATGACCTGAAGTTCGCGCCACAGCGGGAAACTCTTGTTTTTAGATCTGTCCGGGTACCATGTCCGGGTATCATCATTTCATCAGATCCCCTGTCAGGGGGGTGAGTGAAATAAGCCCAAATTGGGCTCCGATTGCCGGATAGTCCGGATTCAATTCGCAAAAAACCGCGATTGAAATACATGATTTGGAAAAAACCCCCGTATCGTCGGTTTCTGGGGAAACGGGGCGATTTAACGAGCTGAAAATGATCCTATTTGGCGCTGTTTGGAGCGAGGTTGTGTGAAGCGATAACCTGAAGTTCGCGCCACAGCGGGAAACTCTTGTTTTTGGTTCCTCCCGCTTTTAGGATCTGGGAGGAGGGTCTGACGCTCATCGGGGCTTTTGCCCCTCGCCGCGTGGGCTAGCCCCCTCAGAAATGTAAAACTAATATCAAACACTTCTAAAAAAAACTCACCGCAGAACGGAGGACTCGTCCCAATTACAAAGAGAACACCCGACGAGTTTGTAAGATATGTTCCACAGCAGCGATCGTAGCGGGCTTTGTCTGTGAGATTTGAGAAGTTGATGGTATGGATAGGCACAGATGGAGAAGTAATTGTGGTGGAAAAATGAAGAATGAATTCATGGAACGGGTACGGTTTTTCTTTGTTCCATGATACGTTTGATAATTTTATTGGGATCGTTCTCCAGATATTTTCTCCGGTCTTCAATCCATGATCCGGATGCATACTCATACTCCGCGACCCTCAAGTGCCACGACCCCAACGGCGAACTGTACTACGTTAACTTTTCCCGCGACCGTATCAGCGTCACGTCCTAATCAGCCGATGCCATCCTGACCAAAGTCGAGACCTAGGCAGACACCATCGCCGGACTCGCGTAAGGTGATGGACATGGACAACAAACTCATCATCATTGGAGCGTTCCTCGGTGCAGGACTGCTCGCGTATGTGATCATCCCCGGAATGCTCGTCATCTGGGACCGGGTCCTCGATCACATGGAGTAGTAAGATCAGAAGTGAGAACAACCGGGGCAGAGGAGAAACTTCCCCTGCTTGTTTTTTATTTTCCTGATCCTTTTTTGGGAAGCCCACGCGGCGAGGGGCAAAAGCCCGTTGAGGTGGTCCGATGAATCTTTTTTTTAAGGGTGCGAAATCTGTGAACGACAGGGGTTTCGTGCGGTATAAAATTCCCTCACTACCTGTCGGACAAGCATAGCGATGATGCAATCGAGAAGCTGGTCTCCCGCTGCAGGAATATTCGTCTCCCCGTCTCGCAGTATGCGGATGATTGTGTCCCTCGCTACTTCCTGCGGGAGGAGTCCCCATCCTGCCTCCTCCAGAACATGGAGAGCTGCTGCTACCTGTGCTACCGCACCTGGTTCCCGCGCCCAATTTCTCAGGAACTGCACGAACCGCTCCCGCTCTTCCGGACTGGCGTGGTCTACGGAACCTGCCATTACTGCGGCTTTCCAGAGATCCTCTTCTGTAATCCCAAACCGGGACAGCCGCACCAGCACATCGCGCTGGGATGCGGGCGAAAGACCGGTCTCCCTCTCCAATGCGGCATTCGTTGCCTCTATCACTGTCTTCCCAATCAGTTCCCCTAGTTTGGAGTGCTTCCCGGCATCCGAAAGATGGATGGGTGAACCGGGATCAGCAACGATAGCGATCATATCTGTCCCGGACCCGGTGGCGATCCCGGTCGAGTAGATGCTCCGGGCCATCAGCTGCTGGAGGGCTGCAACTTTCGCCTCAGTTGCGGTCATCAGCGCCCGGGTCATGGCATACGCGGGAAGATCCGCGCCGATGAGAAGGATCGTATTAATCGTGCCACCAACCGGTTCAAAACAGTCGCCGTTCTCATAATACGAGGCCGGGTCACCAGCCCTCCCGCCATTCTTGTCAATCCCTGCGGTTACAATCGCACAGATCGTGAGGTCACGAAATGACTCCGAGACCATCACCGCATTCTTCATCTCTGCACGGGTGATGAGGCCGCCGGTTGTACCCGGATCAAGCGAGAGGGACTCCGCCACACCTTCGAGGTATGTCTTCACGTTTCCGCCGGCATGGCAGGCATCACAGGTCTCAAGGGGAATCTGGTGGTTGAAAAGCGCCACCAGGTCCTCACGGTATCCCCCGTTCAGCCACGAGGTGGAAAGCACGTTCCGTGGCCCGGGGAACCGGACGATGAGTGAGGTTTCCCGGTGCTCGACCTGTTCGTTTCCCGGCGTTTTCATACAACCCTGCTCCCAGATCTCAGTGACGGCATCAACCATATCTGCCAATCCCCGAGCGGATTGCGGGACACAGCACTATTCCTGTCTGCTTTCATCTACCTGTTCCTCCGAAAATCTTCAGCAGCAGCAACGAAACGCCGGCAGAATGCATCGCTGAAATATGCGTGTGTGTAAGCTCCGATGGCATTCTTTTCGGTGAGCCCGTCTTTTCCGTCATGAATCCCTTTTCCCCGCACGAGCCGGATCGCAAACCGTGCATCGGGATCACACTCTACCCGGGAGTAATGAAACTCATGCCCCTGGAGAGAGACCGACCCCGCCCAGAGTTCGGGCCGACCATTATAACTCCCTTTCACATATCCCAGCGCTTGGATCGTTTTTGTCATCTCCACGCGGGCGGGCAGCACTCCGGCCATCTGGTACTCGCGATCGATCGCAACCGACCCGCACAGGTACATGAGCCCGCCGCACTCGCCGTATATCGGCATGCCCGTATCAGCCATGTCATGAATGGAATGCCGGCACTGCGAGTCTTCGAGTTCCCGGGCATGCAGTTCCGGGTATCCTCCGCCAATGTAGAGAGCATCTACTTCAGGCAGGGTATCCTGCATCGGTGAGAAGAACCGGATCTCCGCCCCGGCCCGGACAAGACGGTCGAGATTGTCCTGGTAGTAAAAGCAGAACGCGTCATCGCGGGCGATGCCAATGACCGCCCGGTTGTTTACCGCCGGCGTTTTTGTGGCCGGGGGAATTAACAGAACGGGAGCACCCCGTGCCACGTTCAGGATTGCATCGATGTCACACGATTCCCGGACAATGCAACCATACGTTCTCATCCCGGTGGATTCGTGCGCCATAACGAGGCCAAGGTGACGACTCCCCACTTCATTTCCCCGCTGGTGAGGTATCCAGCCGAGCGCGGGGATGAATTCCTCTGTTGCAATCATGTCCCGATGCTTCCCCGTTGCGATCCGGTTGAAGATAATCCCGGCAATCCGGATGCGGGGATCGAAGTCCCGGAATCCTTGGATCACCGCGTGGACACTCCGTGATGCCGCGTATGCATCAACAACAAGAATGACCGGCGCCCGGAGGATTCGTGCCACGTGGGCAGTGCTGGCGAGGTCCGTGCCATCAATCCCGTCGAAAAGTCCCATGGCGCCTTCGATGACCGCAATATCCGCGACACCGGATGCAGAGGCAAATGTCCGCAGGACGCCGGTCTCTTCCATCATGAAGGGATCGAGGTTACGGGAGACCCTGCCGCAGGTAACGGAATGATGGGTAGGATCGATGAAGTCCGGGCCGGTCTTGAAAGGCTGGACCCGTAGCCCGTGCTCCGTGAGTGCCGCCATCAGGCCGCTGGCGATCGTGGTCTTGCCGCAGCCACTGTGCGTTCCCGCGATAACAATACGGGGAAGAGTTACCTGCATACAAGACCCCCGGGATCGGACATGCTGCCAGTGCCGGCCCTCCCTCCCCGGATTTTGGTTCCCGCAAGGAAGAGGGGACAGATTTCATCGTGCCTGCATCCAGTACTTCGGTCCATCAATTGTTCCTTCCTCGTCGCAGGAGAATGATCAGGGAGATGAGCAGGACCGCACTTCCCGCACAGAACCCCGGCGATTTGACCGGGGTTGTTGGTGTGGCGCCAAGGGGTGTGGTGGCTTGCGTGAAACACTCCGGGTGGATGAGTCGGGCAACCTGTTCGGTTGCGTCCACGATTCGTGGGGCAGGCCGGCTGATGATATCGGCATTCACCGAGTACACGTGGTTATTTTTGACCGCAGAGAGGGACGCGTACTGCGGGCTGGTCATGAATGCTTCGTGAATCACATCTTTTTCCGATGAATCCATTCCGCCGCCACCGTTCACGAGAATGATATCAGGATTTTTCATCAAGAATTCCTCCAGCGATACTGTGCTCCATCCACTCCGTTCAGCAAAGACGTTCTCGCCTCCCGAGTGAATAATCACATCGTTCTGGAGTGTATCGTTGCCACTCACATAGATGGGTTCATGCCAGACCACGTGAGCAACTGTCGGATGATGTGTGGTGGGCGGGCAGGGAAGTACTGCGGCGATGCGATCCGAGAGGTTCGCGGCTAGTTGATCTGCCCGGGTTTCAGTTCCGGTCAACGTCCCGACCATTCGGATATCCCGGATCATATGGTCGATATTACGGGGTGCTACAACCACAACCGGCAGGCCGAGAGCCCGGAACCGGCCCACTGTTTCTTTGGGCGTAAGGTCCGATGCAACCACAAGATCCGGCCGGGTAGCGGCCACCTTCTCGATACTGATGGATGAATATCCCCCGATGCGGGTAATATTTTTTACTTCCGGGGGATAATCGCAGACATCAGTCACCCCCATAATCCGGTCAGTAAGGCCGAGAGCGGCCAGAATCTCGGTATTGGAGGGTGACAGCGAGACGATACGCGATGGTGTTGCATTGAGGGTAATAGTCATACCAGCATCATCAGTTACGGCAATTGCTGACACCGGTATTGAGCCAAAGACCAGCACTATTACCGTAACCAGCAGGACTATTCCGCATGTTTTCAGAGTTTTATATCCAGGTTTCATTTATTGTTCTCCATTCATGAGGGTTGAAAGATACACGAGGCTCTGGTCGGCTGCGATAAGTTCCCGGGTCTCGACAACAAGAGTTGCCTGCTGCGGGAGTCGTTGTACCAAGCCAGAAAAGTCGATCGTCCCGCCACCGCACGCGATATGGTCGTCGCTTTCCCCGCCATTGTCGTGGAGGTGGACATGGCAGAACCCCCCGGCTGCAAGAAATTCGTCAAGGTTCCCGTTGAGCCGGGCATGCCCGCAGTCGAGCGTGCAGCCGAGGCCACGTGCGGCGAGTTCGGGAAGGAAGGCGGGTGTCCGGAAATGGCAGCACTGCCATCCGCCCATGTTTTCGATGCAGACCCTGACCCCGTGCTCCTCCTGGAGCCGGGCAAGGTCATCGAGCGAGTGCAGCAGGGACGAGAAAGAGCGGTCCCGCACCTGCTCGTATGGCGAGTAACCCGGGTGGACAACGAGATGTTCTGCGCCGATGCGGGCAGATGCCGCAAGCACGTCCCCGAGCACCGAGATTGAAGCGCTCCGCATGCATTCGTTGACCGCCGCGATGTTGACATCGCTTGATGGTGCGTGGACAGAATACGAGAACGGGTATTCGCTGCACGGAGTGCTGTCCGAAAGGAGGTCGTGCAGCCCGTCCGAGAGGATCTCTACATGCGATGTCCGGGGGGCAAGGGTATCGAGAGCCTGGGCGAGCGGGTGGTCGATGCAGCAGAAGGTCGAGATGAAAAGGGGTCGCATGGTCATGGGTCACTCCGGAGGTTGTTGTGTTTTATGGGGTGTTGTGTCCAGAAGTTCGAGTATTCCGTTGAAACTGCTGGTACATTGAGCGCCGGCAGCACAGAGATCAATAAGAACGGCAGCGGCAGATCCTTTGGCAAAATCATATGAGGGAAAATTCCGGCCTTCCGGCACATGAATGATGATCCGGGTCGGATCCGTCTCCCGGAGTACCGTAAGGACCGGCAGGTTGCCGGATCCCACCGGGTGAGAGGAGAGAATGATCCGATCTGCCCGGGACAACATACTCCTGAGTTTTTCGAGCGAATGTGCCGGGATCTGCGAGAATGGCAGGACTGCGATGCAGGGGATCCCCAATGCTTTTGCAGTGAGATAATCGGTATCCGTGGTCGCAAGGATGCCGGCTGTGAGGGTATATCCCTTTCGGGAAAGGAAGTGCAGGAGGTCTGTTCCGCTTCCACCACCGGAGATTACCAGCACGTTTGGGAGTTTGTCCGGAGTAATGCTCCCGGTTGTCGTGGCAAGAGGCATAAGGAAGATCCGGCCGGTGGCTGGATGGACCGAGGTGATCACGTCCGCTCCATAAATCTCCCGGATTTTCTCGGGAGTCAGTACCTGTGCGGGCGTGTCATCAGCGACAACCTTCCCGTCATTGATCATGATGAGCCGGTCGCAGAAGAGCGCTGCAAGATTGAGGTCATGGAATACCCCGATGATGGTAGAGCCGGAACCGGCAAGACGGCGCATGAGACAGAGGACGTCGGATTGGTGGGAAAGATCGAGATGAGAGGTCGGCTCGTCCAGCAGGAGTAATTTTGTGTCCTGCGCAAGGGCGCGGGCGATGAGCACCCGTTGCCATTCCCCGCCGCTCAGAGTCCGGATCGAACGGTCGGCAAGGTGCGTGACGCCTGTCTCCGCCAAGGCACGGTGGCACCGGGTATAATCGTCCGGGGTGAGTGCCGCAAACCTGCTGGTCCGGGCATACCGGGCCATCAGGACGACCTGCATCACCGTGTATGAGAACGGGCGCCCCTCGTCCTGCGGGACAAAACCGAGCGCCATGCCCAGTTCCGCCGGAGTATAGTCAATGACCGCTTTTCCGTTCAATTCGAGGAACCCGCTTGACGGTATCACGCGGCTGAACACCCGCAGGAGCGTGGTCTTGCCCGAGCCGTTCGGCCCGATGATACCCGTAAAGGTGCCTTCTGCAAACGAGCAGCTGACGGATTTTACTATATCCTCCGTGCCGTAGCCTGCATGGAGATTCACTGCATTGATGCTGTGCCGGCCGGTCATGTGGCCATCCCTCGCTGGTGGATCAACCAGATGAAGAACGGCGCCCCGATGAAGGCGGTGATAATACCTACCGGCAGATCGGAGAAGAACGTGCGGGCGAGGGTGTCCGAGATGACGAGGAGGATCCCCCCGGCAAGGATGCAGACGGGGATGACCACGCGGTTGTCCGGGCCAAGGAGCATCCGGACGATGTGCGGTGTGACAAGACCGATAAACCCGATCGACCCGGCGATCGAGACGGCACCGGCAACGAGCAGGGTGCTCCCACCGAGCACTGCCCAGCGGGCTCGTGTCGCATCGATGCCGAGATGGGCAGCGGTCTCCTCGCCGAGCGAGAGGGCGTTGAGGTCCCTGCCCATAAAAAAGAGGAGTGCCCCGGCAGGGACAAGGATACAGGCGGAGAGGATCGCATCTGACGGCGATGTGTTCCAGAATCCTCCCATGAGCCAGAAGATGATCTGGTGGACATTCTGACCTGCGATGGCAATTAAAAATGAGACAATGGCGGAAAAGAAAAACGAGACGGCAATGCCGGTCAGGAGCAGGGTCTCAACGGAGATCACGCCTCGCCTGCCGGCAATCGACCACACGATCAGGATCGCTACCACAGCGCCGATCCATGCGAAGATCGGGACGAAAAAACCGCCGAGGAATACGATGGCAAGGGAAGCTCCCAGTGCGCCGCCGGACGAGGTGCCGAGGATGTAGGGATCTGCCATTGGGTTTTTAAAGAGCGCCTGCATCGCGGCACCGGCAATGGCGAGGCTGGCACCGACGAAAAATGCAGCGAGAACCCGGGGGAGCCGGATCCCGCCGACGATGTCAGCGGCACCGGGCGCTGTGGAGACGAATCCGAATCCTGCCGGGCCGATGAAGGTGCAAAGGACAATCGTCAGGACTGCGGCGACGGTCATGCAGATGATAAGGGGAACAGTTCTGGTCAAAGCGGCTAATCACTCCAATAAGTTGTCAGGTTAACAGGTTACAGCCCTGGGTCAGGCATGTGCTACATGTCGTTCGAATATGCGGAAGCAGCCGATTGGGCGTGCCAGTGACCTGCCGGTCGTCCGGCACGGCCTGTCACAACCACGACAATTAATCCATGAACAACTGGGGACCGTAATCATACCCCCTGTTACGCTGCTCTTCCCACGAGTATGAGCTCCTGCGTGAGGGCAAAGCGAATAAAGGCATCTCCGTCCTTGAGGGTTTTGGTATCGAGCAATTGCTCGGCAACCTCATCGGAGCGGAACATCCGCACGCTGCTGCTCTCCTGCGCTGGGCAGGAATAGCGTACTTCGAGCGGATTCTCGTGCCCGTGCAGTCCGGGCTTGCGGGAATAGTTGTATGCGAATGCCACCGCCCATTGGTTGTCCTGCATGTCGACATATACGGTGCTTACGAGCGGCTGGTTATTATACCGGATTATAATTTCGTTTTCAAATTTCTCAACGAGTTGCTGGGTTGCTGCCTGCGGTTTGATTCCAAAAATTTTTGCCATCTTCTGTGTCTCCAGTCCCTGTGCGTTTATTACAGTTTTTCAATAATGCAATGATTTCCTTCAATTTCCGCAAAAATTCCCGGATTTGGGTGCATAGAGCACCCATGAGAACGTGCCGGGCGGTATGCGGTTGAAAGATTCATGTTCTTTATGTCAGGATGAATTCACCCGTAGTAATCGCCCGGCTGCTTGCCTTGTCAATGATCTGGTAATTGGCTTTCGTGTTCAGGTAGATCGAAAATCCGCCAGCTGAACCGTACGGTCTCCATGAGATTTTCGGGCCATAATAAGAACCGTCCCACGTATACGTGACTGCCTGCCCATTACTGTCTGCATACAACATGAACTTGTCACCCGGTGCGATCATCCGGTCGGACATCGACGTATTCCCGATCTTCTGGAAATACCCTCCGTTCGAGATCCCCACGGGCAGAATATTCGTTGTAGGCAGCTTGTCATCCGGCCGTAATGTATACTTTGTATCCTGAACCTGTAACTGGATGTCAATGTCATTGAGCGAGAACGTATCCCCCCCGGTGTTCTCGAACTGCAAGCCGTTGGCTGCGGTATATCCGGCCTGGTGTGTCACGGCGCCGGTATCCGGATCAATAGTCTCGCCAATGCTCTGAATTACACTTTTTACAGTCATCGTCGTCTGCGGGGTCTTGTGCTGTTCGCTTCCCATGCCCCCGGCAAATGCGGAGACAATTGCTGCGATGATAATAGTAACAACGAGCATCAACATAACGCCCACGACCGGTGACACTGCTGCGTCCTTCTGTCGGATCATTGTACCGACACCTCCTTATTGAAGATATACTGACCGCTGGGTACATGGAGGATTTTGACATCCACGATGCTGCTTGAACCAAAGTCAGAATCGCTGATAGTGTAAGGGGTTGAGGTGGAATTTATCGCAAGAAGGTACGCCGTCCCTGCGGTAGTGCCGGTACTGAGAACATCCCCGGTCTTCCAAGTATAATTCCCGAAATCTTTTGCCGGGTTGTTACCGGAATAGCCATAACGCATGTCATTGATGAACGGTACCCGGGTGGTCTGACCATATCCATCAATATCAATTGCAAGGCTTGTCGCGGTCTGTTTGTTTTTATAGACCGTGCCTGCCTTGTTCTGGTAGTACGTTACAATAGCGAGATCCTTCGTCGGGATGGGATCACCACTGAGTTCGGTGAATGTCATCACGGTATTGGTTCCCCCCATGGTGTCATCCATACCGGTTTTTATCTTCACATCGATCGATGCCTGCGGCGCTTTCTGTGTACCGGAACTCAATCCCCCGGCAAATGCGGAGACGACCGCTGCAATAATGATGGTCACGGTGAGCATCAGCATCACACCGACAACCGGTGATACGGCATCTTCCCGCGCAACAGTCATACGTTCCTTCATTCCGCATTCCTCCTGTGTGTCTGGCCGAACCAGAAACCAAACACCCCCCCAACAAGAATCCCACCCACGGCTGCCTGCAAAGCAAAAAGGCAGGCCTCAATTTCCCCGCTTGGCGGCTCCCACTGAGGGATCAAGGGCTTGAAATTGTCCACGGGGTTACCGGAAAGTTTTGCGATAAGTCCTGAACCTACATTATCAGAACCGGCAAATTCCGCCCCGCTCATTGTTGCGCTCGTGTACAGGAACAATGCACAGAATGCAACAATTGCAATCCCGGCCAGGATTTCGAGCGTATACTTGTATGCCATCAGATCTCACTCCGTGCAGCTTCGATCTTCTTTTCAGAGAAAACACCCAGCCGGATCAGGATATCCGGTTTGAGCGCCACGATATACTTGAACACGAGTGCAAGCACAACGCCTTCGACAATCGCAAGGGGAATCTGCGTAACGGCGAATATCCCCATGAACAGGATGAAGGAACTGATAAAACCACCGGTCTCTGCCGGGTATGCGAGCGCCAGTTCAAGTGAAGTGGTCACATACGTAAACATATCCGCGAGAGCGGTTACTAAAAATACCGTTATGTAGATATTTACAGAAGTGTCCCGGAGTAACCGGTATACTCCATACCCCACCAATGGTCCAACGATCCCCATAGAGACAATATTGGCTCCAAGGACCGAAAGTCCACCGTGGGCAAGGAACAAACTCTGGAAGAGGAGGACTATTGCACAGACAACTGCTGTGATCCATGGCCCGAACGAGATCGTTGAGAGCCCGGTCCCGGTAGGATGGGAACAACTGCCCGTAACTGACGGGAGTTTTAAGGAGGAAAGGATGAAAATAAATCCACCCGTCACTCCAAGCAGGGGAAGTGCTTCCCGATCCTGGTCCAGTACTTTTTTCAGCTGATATATTCCAAGCATGAGGCAGGGCAGTGCGATGATCCACCAGATCAGGCACCATTGCCACGGTAAGAATCCTTCCATGATATGCATAGTATCACCTAACAAGTACACTTGTTTCAAAACTATTTTAATTGATCATTTTAATTTGTCTTAAAACAAATAGATTTTTGTTATTGCAGGTGCCATACACTTGGTATCGTCTGATTGTCAGGATCTTGAGGGAGCGCTGTGTCAATAAATTATGAAAGTAAACAAAAAACGGGAAGTGCCCGGAAAAAAACCGGGTGTATTCTGTTCCTCATATTCATGGTATTCATCTCAGTGGGCGCTTCCGGTTGCATTAAACTCATGCAGCAGTCAAACGGTGACAGCAGCAAACAAACTCCTAAGTCACTGCACTCTGATCCCGTCAAAACCGTTGCCACTACAGATCCCATCACTCCTGCACAGAAAAATCCCCTCGCCGAACCGACCCTTCCCGTCACCCCCACTATATCCAGCTTGGTTACCGACGCCGCACCTATCCTCCCGCCGGATCTGTATCCCATACAGCATGGAACGCGGATCAATGTAACACGGGAAAATACTCTGCTCAACAGGCCCGCTGAATTCACCAGAACCTATACCCTGCGCGGCAATGCCACGGGGATGATCGTTAACGTGGTGAAAGGACCCCTTATCCTTTCATTTGATGTCAATCCGATGTATGACTGTCTCGAAAACCCGGATTCCTGCCGGGGAGATAAAACAACATCAGTGAATCGTCCTTATTTCACTATCACCGTGCGGGATAACAAGACACATGAAATCGTAGCAGAGGATGGATATGCACGGGAGTACAGCTCGCAAAAGACTGACCGCACGATAGAAATATTTGGAGAAGGCCAGTTCCACCTCACTCTCACCGGCAATTATCTCGATGTCACCCTCTCGATTATCACCGGCGCATCACCATCCACAATAGAGACGCAATCCCCCTCCACAAGTCCGGCACCCACTCATGCATTGTCACCAGAATACCTTCGCTATCTCAGGCAATCCGGGGGTGCTGTATGATACTCCGTGAAAAATGGTCCGTGCTTACTTCCTCCCTTTCAGCAGGCATGACCGGGTTATTTCCGTCAATGAATATGAAACAAAACGTTTCTTTTGAGGCAGTCACAAAATCTGCGGGAAAGGACAGATCCCGTATCTTGCATCTCTCGTTCGGGGAAATATCTGCATCGATTCGCCACCTGCCCCACACACTGGGCAACCGGACGGATCGGGGCGACATACTCACCCTTACCTCATGCACTGGAGCGATCGTGACCGGCTATGCAGCACTCTTTATCGATCTCCCGCTTGTCGTTTTAGGCATCCTCAGCGCGGTCTCGCTCTCTGCCCTCGCACTCGCTACCAATGCAGTATGGTGCCGGTTCAGTCCCGTTATTGCGGAATCCGGGGAACCTTTACCCACGGGAACAATTTCACCACAAATTGTCGGGCATGCCCGTCACTTCGGGAACGTATCTCATACACGGGATAAGGATGTGCCACTCCCGGAAGAACGGGAGGTTACCACCCTTGACACCTACTGGATTGAATCCCCCTATGTCTACATAAAAATTGTCCGCCAGGGAAACCTGGGATTTACGTACACGGTAGTCGAACCCACGATAACCACCCGGGAACAGATCGTGTTGCGGGAAACTGCCATTCACTTGCGGAAAGTAATCGTCTACGATGATCCCGATAAACCTCCGGTGCATCAGCTCAGCGAGGAGTTTATCCACCGCATCATACGTGAATTCCATCCGGATGTAACCGATGAACGGCTCGCCATCATTTCCTACTACCTGCGGCGCGATCTCTCGGGGTTTGGTCCTCTGGAAGCCCTCATGCATGATCCGGCACTTGAAGACATCAGCTGCAACGGCGACAACCTCCCGGTCTTTGTCTTTCACCGGGCTTGGGGTAGCCTGCCCACCAGTGTCCTCTTCCGGGAAGGCGAACTCAACCAATTCGTACTGAAACTTGCACAGAAAGCCAACAAGCAAATATCCCTGACAAACCCGATGGTGGATGCCACCCTCCCGGGAGGCTCCCGGGTCCAGGTCACGTACAGCAATGTGGTATCCCTGCGAGGCAGCTCCTTTACGATCCGGAAGTTCCGCGCCGAGCCGATGACACCCCTTGACCTGATCCGGTTCGAGACGTACAATGCCGAGATCCTCGCATTTCTCTGGCTGGTTATCGAGCATCACAGGAGCCTGATCATAGCCGGGGGCACCGCAAGCGGCAAAACCTCGACCATGAATGCCATCTCGCTTTTCATACCGCAGAACGCGAAAATCGTATCGCTTGAAGATACTCACGAGATCCAACTCCCGCACAAGAACTGGCTTGCCACCCAGACCCGGGAACTTAACACGCAGGGGGTGCAGGGAGACATCGATCTCTTCTCGCTCTTAAAATCCTCCATGCGGCAACGACCCGAGTATATTATCGTCGGGGAAGTGAGAGGAAAGGAAGCCCAGACGCTCTTCCAGGCAATGAACACCGGGCATGCAACGCTCTCGACGATCCACGCGGGCAGTGTCCAGGAAACGATCAACCGGCTCACCCATGAACCCATCAGTGTGCCTCCCGTCATGTTTACCGCGCTCGATCTGGTTATTATCCAGTCGATCTTCACGTACGGCAACAGCCGCGTACGGCGCTGTTCTGCCATCCATGAAATAACCGTGGATGGGGAAGGCACCATCATCCCCCGGAAATTGTATGAGTGGGATGTTCGCGGGGATTCGTTCCGGAAGATGGCTCAGTGCTCCCGGGTGCTCGAAGAAATTGCAGCCATGCGGGGATGGACACCGGAGCAGGTGAACGAAGCCCTCAAAAAACGCGAGGAGTTCCTCACGATTGCTCTGGAAGTTCCCAATCCGGATATTCGCGATCTCGCCAATTCGATCCACGATCTCTGTGATTGATATGACCCTTCATTCAATCCTCAAAAAGTCCGGCACGAGGCTCGAAAATATGGAGATGGTCATATTGGGCACGCATCTCGGCCGGGATCTTCAGTCCGCCCATCTGCCGGTTACCGCAGAGCAATACCTTCGCACAACAAGGATGAATCTCGCTGTATCAGCAGCAGTTTTTCTGGGGTTTTTTACTTTTGTGTCAGTAACCAGGATCAACTTCGGGCTTTTTGTCTTCATTCCGCCGGCATTGTTCTGGACCCTCCTGTTCATCGGCATGGTGCCCGGACTCTACCTGTTCCAGATTTATTATCCATGCATCATTGCCCGCGGAAGGAAGAGCAGGATTGATCTCGAACTTTCGTATGCGGTTTCGTATATGCAGGCGCTCTCCACTACGATGTCCCCATTCGAAGTCATCCGGCGCATCTATGAAGAGAATGCGATGTTCGGGGAAGTTTCCTGCGAGTTTGGCCAGATCGTGAGGGACGTGGAACTTTTCGGGGACGACATGATCACCGCCATGCACAATCTCCAGCATGCCACGCCTTCACCGCTTCTCAAGGACTTTCTCAACGACTTATGTATTATTTTCGAGAGTGGGGGTAACATCACCGCTTACCTTTCATCAAAAACGGATTATTTCCATGAACAGGCGCGGCGTGAACTCGACGTGGTGCTCAAGACGATCGAGATCATGGCTGAGGTGTATGTCTCGGCGTTTGTCGCCGGACCCATAGCATTGATCATCATGATCATTGCACAGGGCATGACCAGTCAGGGGACGATGGCCTGGCTCCTGCCGTTCATGTATCTCTGCATACCAGCAGGTGCAATTCTCATGATCTGGATCCTCTCCCTCATGCTCCCTCCAGAAAACCTTGAGATCAGCAGGCAGGGGATTGTGGAGTACGAATCCAGTGCGGGTGTTCCAGTAGAGGAAGGAAGTGAGACAGCGGGTAATCATGAGTTCTACCAGCATATTGAGGCGAAGAAAAAACGGTTCCGGATATACGATAAGCTTCGTCACCCTTTCCGCACCTATATCTCCCATTACACGTACGGGATCGTTGCCGGCAGTATCTGTGCCGGGCTGCTTGCGATTCTTCTCCTCACCGGCTCGTTTGAAACGCTGTTCCCGAAAAATGCGTTCGAGGCGGGTACCTGCTTGCTCGTGATCGGGTTTATGGCACCCATTTCGCTCGCGTATGAAGGACGCCGGTGGTATGTCAACAATATCGAGGAGCATATCCCGGAATTCCTGCGGGAACTCTCCGACATGAAAGAAATCGGGCTCACGCTCCCGGATGCCATCCAGCGGATCACATCTGCCAAACTGGGCCTTTTGAGCTCGGAACTCTCGCATGTATCACGGGATGTCGGTACCGGTGCCTACGTCAATTCCGCGCTGGTGCGGATGGAAGAACGCATCGGGCTTATATCCGTCAAGCGGGCGATCTCGCTGCTGGTCAAGGCAAGTGAGATCACCTCCAACCTGAGCCAGATATTCCTGATTGCCATTACAGACTTTGAACATTACCTCAGGATGAAGCGCGAACGGTCCAATACAGCGATTGTCTATGTCATGATCATTTACCTGTCTTTTGGCATTTACCTTTACACGGCGTACCAGCTCAACGGGCCGTTCATGTCGAGCTTCAAAACGTACAATATCAATTTCAATCTTACCCAGAACGTTACCGACATGTTCAGGATCGGCATAATCCTTGGCCTGTTCTCCGGCATCATGGCCGGGCAGTTCAGTTCGAACAGCATTCTTGCGGGGTTCAAGCACAGCATTGTCCTGCTCGCCGCAGCTGTAGCAATGTTTGTATTTATCGTATGATCGAGGGGAAACCATGAACAAAACCGGCAATGACGGCACCGCAGTTTCTGAAGTGGTCGGGGAGATGCTCATGATCGGGATCGTTCTCATCCTTGTTTCCGTCTTCTCCGCATCGCTCCCGAATTACCTCCCATCCGAGCGCAGCCCGACGGTTACCATCATGATGAGTAATGACACCCTGGGGAATATCACCCTCTGGCACAAAGGCGGGGACTGGGTAAAGACAGATGTGCTGAAGGTCATTGTCTCGAATACGAGCAATCATATGACAACCTATACGCTGAAAAGTGACCGCCCGTTCTTTCCCGTACACGACACCCAAGCTTTTGACCTGAACGGCAACATTACCATAAACCATGGTCAGCCGTTGGTCGGCGATGAGAGTGTGGTCCTTGCCACCGATCGTGCAGTCATTTTCTCCGGAACGGTAGGACGCGGGTTGCCATGAATGACGATGCGGTTGCACCGGTGATTGCCGTCATGCTGATCCTTGCGGCCATCGTCACATTCCTCTCAGTCTGGAACGCGGTCTATGTCCCGTCCATGAAACAATCGGCTGAGGTCGGGCACCTCCAGAATGTGGAATCTGCGTTTCTGCACTTCTCATCGGATATCGAGCGAGCCGTATCAACACGGCAGGATCACCTGACCCTGAGTGAATCGGTACAGCTAGGTGGCGGGGATTTCTTCTTCAATACGCTCAGATCCAGCGGATCTCTCTCTGTCCAGAACGAACAGAAACCGATCTATTACCTTACGCTGTATAACGAAGCCGGAGCGGTTATGGGAGAAATGGATGGAACTCTTGTCAATATCTCGTACGAGCCCCAGGGAAATTTCTGGCAGGACCAGGGATACCGCTGGCAGTACGGTTACCTCAATGTGACCAAACACCGCACCCTCCAGTCTCCGATAAGACATTATACCATGTCCAATGTGAACAACGAGTTCAGGGATACGGGTTCGCTTGCGACATTTGCCGGCTCATTTGGGGGTGTAGAGTATACCGTTAACCAGACGCTCCTCCAGAACACGACACAGACCCCTGATAACAGATTCACCTTTTCCCCACGAGCGGGTAACTGTTCCAGCATCGTTCTCTGGGTGGTAAACCTCTCGGCCTCACCCGATCACCAGTTCGTCAGCAGCAATGGTTTTGGGACGCTTGAACTTAAGTCAACGGTAACTTCAGTTCCGTATTTTGGGGTTTCTAATATCACGATTGGTTCTGATCGGGAACCCTTTGGGAACGCGACGTTCAGGAACTGGAATTCAAGTTTCACTACTCTTGCCGGAACATGTGAAGGCAATATCCGGTATCATTCGGAATATTCAAGCGACGATTTTAGTTTTTACACCATCGAACAGCATGTGAATCCGGTAAATGTCACGCTTAAACTCGTAAATATCGAAGTCGGGGCGTATTGACCGTAGATATCTGGCTGTGCCACTGACAGGATATTGTATCAGTATAGGACTTACGCACTTGATGTTACGCTGCAGATCACCGCATACGGGATGCAGATAACATTCCCGTCACTCACACAGGCACGGTGCTCTGCGACCATCTCGCCGCAACGGGCACATGGCACAGATCGGAAGATCTTCGCCCGCTCCGGAATCTCCGGCTTCACGTCTTTGATCAGAAAAAGTTCCCCGACCAGCATCGTGAGAATTCTTGTCGACCGTGCAGGATTGGGGGCGTCCGGGAAGATCGAGCACGTTAGTCTTCACGTCGATGAACTTCGAATAATAAAAACAGTAATTATCCAAAATGCACCGCGAAAAAAAGGAGATAACCCGGATCTCACATAGGCTGTTATCGTTTGAGATTGGAACTTTGAATCATGCGGATAACCAGACCGAATACTGGCAGGTTGTTACACTTATGCACGAACGGCTTCATAGTTCTGGCGACACCAATGAAGAATAGAACAAAGAATAGACAGAATGCCGCTACCTGAATTTTAAAGAGATTCTTGTCTTCTTCACGGGAAACATGGGGCTCATGAGTCTCTGAAATTATATTTTCCTGTTGTACGTTCCGAACACGTTCAGGCTCAATCGTATCCGGCTGGCTTGATGCATGCTGCCTGACAGCGACAAGCGCGAACATTCCCAGTCCGTCAGGGGAATCAGATTTAAGATTTATGTAGCCAGTGTCACGATCATAATTGAGAAACCGTGTTGTAAGCACATCTGCCGTCCTGTCATTCACATATCGGAATATTCTGATTGCCTCCAGACCCCCGTGCTCGTTCACCCACTGGCGCGGTACTGACATTTCTATTTGTGCGGGTTCGTTGAGACCGATTTGCGTGGTAGCAATATCCATTTCATAGGCAATGTCTACAATCTCAAGGTCTTCATCTGCACGTGATGAGTCCATGAGCAGTTGAATATCAGCATTATGAGCTTGCAGAATTCTAGTCTTGATTCTTGTCCCCCCATCCAGATTATCAAGGATCTCTGCAGACCATGTTCCCCTTACTCCTTCCATACCAGGAATATTCGCAATGGCTGCGTTAGCAGAGATATAACCCGCTTCTTTAACAACCGTGGTTGTCGTATCCGAGGGATATGCGGAATGGGGAATATCCAGAAAATCAACGATCTCACCCTGTTCAAAGGATTCTTCAGATGCTGAAATGACTGATATGAGAAAAATAGATAGGGTAATCAGAACACATATCCGAAAACAGATTCCCTTGTTAAAACGAATTTGCATCAGGAATAACCCCTTGAATTTTTGGTATTTTTATGTTGGATATACCACTACAGACTGGGTTCAGATTACAGTGCCTTAACCCAAAAAATATTTGTGGGAATTTTTTTTCCAAATCTTCTACTTTTACAGTCAGGTCCATTTGCCGGTTATAGGTGTATCTCCCGTCAGACCATAAGCAAACGAGGTAGTACCACCAGTGCGGTCCCTGAGATAGAACACACCGTCGCGGAACACACCTACTTCAGTCGTGCCATCTCCGTTCCAGTCGCCGGCTACAGGTGTATCACCCGTCAGACCATAAGCAAATGAGGTAGCATCCTTGAGGTAAAACGAACCGTTGCGGAACACGCCTACTTCAGATATGTGATCTCCGTTCCAGTCTCCGACTACTGGTGTATCAGTTGCTATTCCATACACAATCGCATCAGCCCCATTGCGATAGAACACACCATCGCGGAATACGCCCACCTCAGATATGCCAACTCCGTTCCAGTCGCCGATTACCGGTATATCAGTTGATAAGCCATACACAACCGCATCAGCACCGTTGCGATAGAACACACCACTGCGGAACACGCCTACTTCAGACATGCCATCTCCGTTCCAGTCGCCGGCTACAGGTTTATCACCCGTCAGACCATAAGCAAATGAGGTAGCATCCTTGAGGTAAAATGAACCGTTGCGGAACACGCCTACATTATCAACATCTGATGCAGCATTCACCGTGATGTAGTTAGCAACCGTTCTGATATTCGACCCGGCTGCATTCGTTGCGGTCAGCGAAACCGTGTAGGTGCCGTTGCTGGCATAAGTGTGAACCGGGTTCTTCACTGTGGCATTCACTGTTGATCCGTCACCGAACGACCAGCTCCATGATGTCGGAGTCCCTGTTGAACGGTCAGTGAATGTGACAGTTAACGGTGCGGTGCCGGAGGTGGGAGTGCCGGTAAAGCCGGCGACCGGTGCGGTAGTGGTGTACTCGGCAACCAGGATCACAGTCATCGCGTACATGTTATCGCCATTACCGGCAGTATCGTAACTCTGGAGCTTTGCCGTGTTAGATCCACTGGTGAGAGCACCGGTCACATCATAGGGTGAGAACCCAATCTGGGGTCCGGACAGGTAGTTAGACCAGAAGCCGGTGTTTTCGTTGCCGTTGAAGAAGAATTTACTCTTGTTTACGTCGCTTGCACTGGCAAGGATTGCGATTGCCTGTGCACTTGCCACATTGCTGGTGTCCACACCCGTAAAATTGGCATACACGGTTGCTTCATCATTGCTGGTTGAATAGATAGACCGTGACCATACATTATCGAATTCATCGTTGATGAAAATCTTCTTCACAGTAGTGCTATTATCCTGGTACACGACCACGAGGTACGCTCCATAGAGTGCGTAATCGTTTCCGGTCTCCGGAGTTATAGTGATGCTGTTGCCTGCCGTGTTGAACTGGCTGGTCACATCATAGACATAAAGACCATACGGGTAGTTATACGTTCCAAAACCTTTCCGGTCCAGGTACGCGGCAACCGGGGTCACCGTGTTGCTGTTGAAGGACATGGTAAACGACGGGGTGGTTGTCTTCTTGTTGTAGGCATATCCCTGGTAGAGCCGGGCACTTGTTACTGTTGCACCCGCCGGGAGGGGCAGGTCAGCTGCAGACCAGTTATAGGATTTGGTTGTCCACAAATTACTGTTATATACCGTGTTCCCAGCGGAATATTTGATCCCGTACCTGCCATCAAACGATGCCTGCGTATTCATATCACTTCCGTTGGTGAACCGCTTGCCTTTGTACCCGTTGTAATATACCGATGGGGTCTCAGTTTTTTGGTTGTTGTTATCAGCAGTGACCGTAACCGTAACATTGCCGGTGGCAGTGGGTGTATAGTTGGTGAAGTCCACGGTGGTGTTTGCACCTGCTGTAAGACCGGGAATATTTTTTGTATCTGTGTACGCACCAATAGTGAGATGCACATCAAAAGAACCGGCAGCGACAGTGCCGTTATTCTTTACCGTGGATCTGATGATGTTTGGCTCATTGGCAAAGAGCACGGCACCAGCGCCCGGGTTGTATGCAAGTGTGGTGACCTGCAGGTCTGCCGTAGCATTGTACCTCACTTTCAGGCATGCAAGAATTGTCTTAAAAGATGAGCTGGCTGCATGCGTGTACGATAAGGTGCTGTCACTGCCAGCGTTCAGGGAGGTGTTGACATCCCAGACATTCCTGACGAAACTCGCATACGGGGCAACTGGGTTTGCGCCTGTATAGGAGACCGTGTTAAAGGTGTATGTCGCATCCTTGCTGGAGAGGTGGACGTTTGTGAGTTCCGCAGAGGTCCAGCCTGCGATAAGCGGAGTGGTTGCAAAAGTTGTTGTTTTGGTTGTATCAGATGAAGTCTGGTAATCATGCCCCGTGTTCACCCAGTACTTCACCTGATCGGAGTCGCCGTTATTATACGCAACGACAAGGGTCAGTGTCTTGACACGCCCGTCAAAGTTCGGGCTTTCATTCTCGGTCACGATTTGTGCATTCACTGTCGTGGAGTTAATCTGTCCGGTCACATTGTACCAGATCAGGTAATCCGAATATACCTTGTTGCAGTGATCGTTTAACCAATACCCGTTCTGATCAGCCGTTGATGATATGTTAAGGGTTTCCACTCCAAGACTTGTCTCGTATCCGCCATCCCCATTGCCATCAAAGGAGATGGTTGCCCTTCCTGTACGGTTATCAGTACCCGCTGCATAGACCACAGTGTAGAGCCGAGCCCACTGAATGTTTGTATATGCCGGGAATGTGTATGCCTGTGTGAATGTTTTTACACCGGGTGTGGTGGACTGGTTGTTCCACGGTGTTGGCTGGAATGCCCCCACATAGAGATCACCGGATACAGTGCCATTCTGACTGGGTGTAAGGGGAAGTGGTGCTGCTGTTGCCATCTGTGTGAAGGCAAGAATCAATATACAGCAGAGCACGCACATAAACATCAGTCTGTTCCGGAATACTCGATGCACGGGTATCATTCCTGGATGGATGAGTTCTCCCGTTTTGAATGCAAGATTGTAGTTTTGCATACTATTATCACTAAATATATAGACACTCTTTTCAGTAATATAACTTTTTAAAAAAAACGTAGCAATAGAGATATAAAAAAAATTTAAACGTAGCAATAATTTTGATGGAAAATACTATATTAGACAATGGAATACAATTTCCTGAAAGTTTTATAGAGTTTTTCATTTTAGCCAGAAATCCAGATAAATTATTTATTAATCCGAAGATAATTGGTATCTCACCCATTGAATTTTTTAAAAAAGTGCAATCCGATTGTTTGATAAATTATTACGTTTAAAAAAATATGTAACACAAAAGGATGAACAGATGAAAGAAAAATCCGGAATGTTAATCCTTATCATGATCGCGCTCACCTTGCTCTCTGTCGGGCACGTAGCCGCATTGTACGATTTTGAAGGAATTCCTCTTCATGTAGTTGCATCCGGAGCAGTACAGGGTGATGTGATCACGGCAGGCAGGTATGGACTTGCCCTCCCTCCCTATGAATTCCGGTTTACCCTTCCCATATCCCCGTCTTATGCCCGGGTATATACCGGGATATGGGGGGGGACCGAGAAATACACCGGACGGGCAGACCTGACGATAAATAATATCCGGAAGGTCACGTACTCGTTAAACGGCGAGCAGGATCGTACAAAGGAAATTTATGAAGCAGGTCATGGCATCTACTGGATAGCCTATGATGCAACGCAGTACTTAAAGAAGGGAAGTAACAGCATCGTTGTTAATACAAGCCGTTCAGACCCAGACAACCGTCTTGATGGCAGGGTGTATGGAGTTCTCGTGGTTGCCGTGACTGAAGACCCGACCCGTCCCTTCACCCAGTACTGGATCGCGGAAGGGAACGAAAACCTTCATGGTGAAGGGTGGGCGGGCACAAACCCCACTCGCCATGACCAGACCAGCGTTCTTTTCACGAGCAACTTGGTTAAAAATCCCACGGATGCAAACCTGACCGTCCTTTTAATTGCTGGAAACCAAGGTCAACCGGATTTCCTGTTTTTCAATGGTCAGCAGCTGGGAAGCGGTCCGGCAGCACCGGGTCGAGCCGCACTCTTGGTAACTGACATTGCCAATGAACGATCATTCGATGCTACTGGTGGTTCAGGAATACAGACGCGGTATGCAGACGCCGAGATCTTTACGGTCAGCCAATTCATGGCACCGGAAAACAACGTGACCTTCCTCCGAGGGATTGACATAAACGGTGACGGTACCATTGATACCTCCGGCAGCCAGCCCGAGGGTGAAGACTACATCCATCCCTGCAGCGCCATCCTCACCGTCTCCAGCCGGGACATGCCGCTCACTGATATCAGCGTTGAAAATATCAGGGTTGTCAATGCGTACGAGAATGAGGTTTCAACCATCTCCGCAGATATACACAGTTACGGGATTATCCCAAAGATACCTATACCGGTTGTCTTTCAGGCTGATGGTGTAACGATCAATACGACCACAGTCCTCATTCCTGCCAGTGGGATCCTCACCGTCACCGTTCCCTGGACTGCCCGTGCGGGAACGGTTGAACTATCAGCGAATGCAGACGTCAAGGATGATGCCTGGACCGCGAACAACCGGGCCACAAAGACCCTGACTATCGGGAGTCCTGCAGATCTCTCTGTATCAGTTGATGCCCCGTATCCTGCGGATAAAGCCCGGACAACTCCTGCACAGAAAAGCCCAATCCTTCCCACCCTTGCCGTATTGAGTATCCTCTGTGCCGGTATATTGGTCGCCCGGAGGGGCAAAGGATCTGCCCTTCCGGCGCTCCTGATCAGTATCCTGCTGGTGATAAGTTGTACGGGCATCCCGGTGGCGGATGCAGCCCCGGTGACCGGGACAAATGAGTATACACTGCCGGTTCATATCCAGAATACCGGGGGTAGTGACAGTCCCGCATTTTTAGTCTGTGTCTATCTTGATGGCGAACGTGTAGCTGAAAAAACAGTGACCGGAGGCATTGCCGCACACGGCAGCACCACACTTTTCATGCCACTCTTCACAACACCCGGGAGTCATGTGATATCGGTGACCGTTGATGAAGCCGGAACCATCCGGGACTCGAACAAGGCAAACAACAGTATCCGCGGCACCTATGTTTTCCCGTAATTTATTTTTTTTAATCTGCTGCATGGCGATCGTTGTCTCCCCGGCAGTAGCAACCTATGCCGGTGACCGTCCATTGATTACGGTTTTTTCTGATGACCTAAAAGGCGGGTACTTGTTTTCAACAGGTAACAGCAGTTACGGGGGAGTGATAACTCCTGGCGATGTCTATTCCGCCGGTTTTAATATCAGTATTCCGGATGATGCAACGATCGTGTTCCAGCGCTATTACATCTACTGGGCGTGGAGCAAGCGCAACCAGCAGGCGATCTACCCGGAGATTCATGCACGGGCTAGTGAGGGTAAGAAATTTGAGAATCTGACACTTACCCGGCGTTACAGTGACAGCAAGGGATTTGCCGGTCAGGTGGATTATTTCGCCGGTATGGACAGCCTGAACGGATTAGCCCTTGCACCGGGAACAACCCCTGTCGTCCTCTCTGTACAGAACGGGGCGGTGGACAACAGCACTTTTGTCATCCAGGGTGCAGCGGTGCTGGCAATCTACGACAGACCGGGTCTCCCCCATTCACAGATGTGGGTGAAAGAAGGCTGCGACATGCTCTACAGTGACTACGGCATTACCCCGGAGATGGCGACTGCAAAAATCCCGTTTGAAGGATCTGTTGCTATTAAGAATGTGCAATCAGCCCAGCTGGAACTTGTCGCCCCGTCAGGAGGCTATTCGCGGAGCAACGAAGCCGGTCAGAATGCCCTGTTGATCAACCGGCAAGCCGATGATCAGTTGCCGCTCATGTTCAGTTCATTGATCCGGCTGATATTTCCGGGAACACAGGGCAGGCAATACCTCGATATCTTTGATGCGGACGAAGATCACCAGGTTGGAACCGAAATCCGGGATATCACCCCCCAGCTGCTCCCGCAGAATAATGTTGTTGCAGTGCGCGATCAGGGGGATTATCTTCACGTGACCAACGCGATGTTGTGGATAACATACCGGTAGGCATTATGGAAAACGGCAGCATTTCAGTATCGAATCTCACGAGGACTTACAGAAACAGGATCAACGCTCTGGATAACATCAGCTTCTCGGTGAATGGCGGGGATTTTGTGACTATGATCGGCAGGAGCGGGTCCGGCAAGAGCAGTCTTCTCAACATTTTAGGCTGCCTCGATACCCCATCAGACGGTTCTGTTCATTTAAACGGCAGGCTGGTCAATTACCAGAACCGCTCCGAGCTGATACAGATACGACAACGCTCGATCGGGTTTATTTTCCAGCATTTCAACTTGATCCCCCACCTTACCGCACAGGAGAATGTGGAGTACCCGCTCCTCTTTAATTACCATCCCCGTGAGGAACGGCAAAGGCGAGCCTCCGAACTACTCGAACGGGTCGGCTTGTCCAGCCGCTCTGATCATTACCCGAACGAGATGAGCGGGGGGGAACAGCAGCGGGTGGCAATCGCACGTGCCCTGGTTCATCATCCCACCATTATCCTCGCAGATGAGCCGACCGGCAACCTCGATTCAAAGACCAGCAGCGACATCTTCCAACTGATGCGGCAGGTGAACGAGGAGAGAAAAACCACGTTTTTTGTTGTCACGCATGAACGGGAATACCGGTCCTTTGCTGACCGTTGTCTTGAGCTCTCTGACGGGGGTCTCTTTGAATGTTAAACCAACTGACAGATTTTGCAATACTGGCATTCCATCAGGTCAAAAAAAAGAAGATGCGGGTACTGCTGACCGCCCTTGGCATTGCAATCGGCATAGCTGCTGTGATCGGGATCTTCTCCCTGGGGGAGGGGATACGCTATTCCGCTACAGAATCGATCCGCCAGCAGACAGACTTGACGTTAATAGAGGTTACCCCTGATGTCCGGGACGGTGTGATCATCCCCATCTCACCGTCAAAGGAGGAGGCGATCCGGTTGATACCCCATATCGAGGCAGCCGGGGGGATCTACACGATCTCGTTTGCAACAAAACGGCAGACGAACGTAGGGGTTGTTGGTACCCGCAGGGATGATTTTATCCGGATCTTTGGCACCACTCCTCTGAAAGGGGATGTGTTTGCTACCGGTTCGCATGATATCGTGACAGGGCGGGATATTGCCACAACCCTGCAGAAATACGAAGGGATACGCCTCGGGGATACAGCCGTGGTCACCATCCGGAGGTATGATGCATCCGGGCTTCCGCAGGATCAGAGCAGTGAGATCACCATCCGCGGAATTTTCGGGGAACGAAACGATCAGTTCGATAATCTTGTGCTCATGGACCAGGACACAGTCAGGGAGTTCCGCGGAAATCCGCCCTCCTATGATGCTGTCTATGTGCGGGTTGACAGCCCGGACCATGTCTTTTCGGTAGTTGAGGATATCCGTGCCCTTGGTCTGACGGCAAAAGGACCGTTTGAGCAGATCGATGCAGTAAACCGGCTGATGGATACTGTTGTGCTCTTCCTGTCGCTTTTTGCTGCCATCTCTCTTGTGATCGGTGCCCTGATGATCATCAACACGATGATCATCTCGGTCATGGAGCGGACCCGGGAGATCGGGATCAGCATGGCAATCGGGGCGAACCGGACAGATATTATTACCTTAATCATGCTGGAGTGTCTCTATATCGGCATAGCCGGCGGCATCCTCGGCATTGTTCTTGGCATCGTGTTCTCAGCCTGCATCAACACGATAGGCAAGGCATACCTGATCAGTGCCATGGGTGACGTGTTTGCCGGTTTTACCCGGATGGATCTGACGCTCGTTACTCCGGGAATTCTCCTCATGGGTTTTGGCATCGCAGTCGCCTTGTCGCTCCTTGCCGGGATTTATCCGGCACTCAAAGCTGCACACATGAACCCCGTGGATGCCATACGCAATGGGTAAACAGGGAGTCCTGTTATGAAGTCTGATACGTGCTGGTCTGGAAAAAAAAGGTATACCAGATACGCCGGTCATGCTCAGTTATCAATAAAAAGAGACCGTACCCGGTTTTTCCCGGGTGCAGCGCTGCTTACTTTTGTAATTCTGGTGGTCCTTCTGATCGGCCCGGTTCTAGCTGATACATATGAAGGGGTAATTCCCCTTGACACCATCCAAAAGGGAAACGTCACCGGGGGAATCTGGTTTAGTGCATACCCCGGCTTTAGTACATCCGCCCAGCAGAGTTTTACCCTGCCCGATTATACCAGCATTGAATGGGCACGAGTATACGTTGTGGTCTATTGCGGGAACATGCAGAACAATTATGACGGGACGGCTGATGTTGTTTTTGACGGGAATGGTGACGGGTCTTTTGAGACAACTCTGGGTCATGAAACCTTAAACGTTCCTTATTCCTTCCCAGGGGAAGGGGGAACAGGACCGGTTACGGTCAACGAGCACTGTAACCGGGTTACCAGTGATTACCTGATGTGGTATGATGTCAAATCCCAGATCTCTGGAAGAACGGTTTCAGTCAAGGCAAACACCAACAAGATCCATCCAAGCTTTGACGGACGCATCAAATGCATCGTCCTTGTGATCGCGTATAATGACCGGGACAGTGACCAGGTCTATTACTGGATCAACCAGGGGCATGATGCGATGTCACAGGCGAACGATGCAGGGTACGAAGGGACAGCCACATTTACTACTACGGAACTGGATACGGAAAATGAACGTGAAGGAACTGCAAAACTCTCCACGATTTACCTGGCAAGCACGGATGGAACATACAAGTTCAATGACGAAATGATGGATTCCGGGACTCCCACCGGTGCGTATTATGGATCGAATTCCTGGGATGTCAGTGGCACGGTAAACGGCTGGCAGGATAGTGACCTGAAGTATAAATGCGCCGGCAGCTATTTCAAGATTTTCTTATCGATGCTCTCGATCCAGTACACAGAAATCCCTGCCGGGAGTATCACGGTGAACTCGGTTCCCTCACCAGCCCGGATCGTCCTTGACGGTCTGGAGACAGAATTTACGACGAATACCACCCTTAACGGGATTTCCGTTGGAGAACATACCCTCCAGGTGCAGCTGGAAGACCATGATGAGTACCGGCAGAGCGATGAGAAGACGGTATTTGTACGGAAGAGTGAAACTACCGTCATTGATGTTATCCTCGAATCAATCAACGGTTCGGTAGACGTTTTTTCCAACCCGGACGGGGCGTGGATCTGGCTTGATGGAAGAAATATATCCATACAGACTCCTGCAATACTTGATGAAGTGATCATCGGCACGCATTCGATTACTCTTAAAAAAGATGGATTTAAAGACAGTTCCGGGGAGGTCACGGTATCTGAAGGAGAGACGGAAAGTGTTGAAGTCGAATTATCCGAACGAACCTCATTCGGGCAGGAAGATGTGAACCCATCCGAACTTCCCGATCAGGCAAGTTATTCCGGCAAGAACCTGACTCTTTTCAAGCACGGCGTCATAAGCGGTGGAATCAATGTGGTCCCGGTAAGTTCCTATTCAGGACTACTCGAAGTCGGAGCCAGTCAGGATTACACGTTGGATATCCGGTTGCCTCCCAATGCCACGATCCGTGAGGCAGACCTGTACCTGTATACGACCTGGAGCCATAACACGGTCGCACGCCTTGGCAAACCTGCAAAAATCCGGCTCACGCTGGATGGGACAATCATAAAAGAGAGGAACACCTATTCGGACCGAAAAGGCAACGGCACGTATGATTATGTGGTTGAAACGACCTGTTATAATGCAAGCGAGATCATCACCGGATCCGGGATGCACCGGCTGACGGTAGAAAATGTCGGCACGAAAAGCGATACCTTTGCGGTCTATGGCGCTGTGCTGGTTCTCACGTATGAGATCCCCGACGGACATCCTGTGGCATACTGGATCGGGGAAGGATGCGACATACTCCTCGCAGGCAGGGACACCGGCATCGATTCCGCAAATGCCACCACACACCTAGTGTTTCCTGATAGCATCAAGATGTCCGCACTTCAAAATGCACATCTTCTCGTTCTGAGCACCGCGGCTTCCAGTACCGATAGTGACGAAAACACATTATCTTTCAATGGGGCTGAATGGCAGAACAACCTCACTGGCGGTTCTTCAAAGATCAGCATGGCGAACCTGGATGTGACTGCCTTAATCAGGCAATCCGGTAATGTTGCCGGAGTCCAGAGCACCATCCGGGCTGAAAAAGGGGATTATCTTGAAAACCGCAATATCCTGCTGGTCATGAATCTCACCGGTCCGCAATTCAGAGAGAATGATTTTTTTAGCAATGTGACGGTAAATGAAAATGGAACTGCCACAATATCCACATCCGTTCGGAACGCACCTCGATCTGCCGTCCCCTGGCAGAATGCCACGGTCGAAAAAAAAGGAAACCAGACTGCGACAGGGAGGCGACATCTTCCGATCTCCGGGATAGCCACGCTGATGGGGAACAATTCACCGCCGGATCTCCAGATTTCTCTGTTTCTCCCCCACATTTCAAATAGTATCCCGTTTGAAGTGGAGGTTCAATCAGATCGTGGACATCCCCAAACCACCCAGCGCACGGAGAACGTGCCAGTAATTTCTGATATCCCAGCTCCATCAGGACCTGTTGAAGAAACCATCAACCAGTCTGGTCGGTATTATACCCTCAGAATCATATCCAATCCCCCCGGTGCATCAATATTCGTGGATTATGACTTCACCGGGAAAACAACTCCCGATACACTGCGGACGCTTCCTGCCGGAAATCATACTATCTCCCTTGAGATGGAAGGATTCAACCCGGTAGAAGAACGGATATTTCTTGGTGAAGATAGTGTTGTAAATCTTGATTTGGATACCTTTGGAATTCACGATTCCGATTATGCCCTGATTCCCAACGAGCTTATCGACTCAGAATCCTATGGGGGCATACTGGTTACTTCGAAACCGTCCGGTTACCCGGTATATATCGATGGTCACCTGTTAAAGACGGTCACACCCACACTCTTCTTCGGTCTTGCAAACGGGCGTCATACGGTAATGGTCAAAAACTCAAAAAATCCGTTCCCGATCGCGAGAAAAGATGTCTGGGTTTTCAATGGGACTATCAGTACGTTGACTTTTTCCGAGTTCGAAATTCCCGTCGGTGTTGCGACAACGATTCGTGCAGATGGCTTTGATCGTAGTCCGTTCACGATCAACGGTTTGTCCTCCAATTACCGGATCCCTCAGGTAGTCACCATATATCCCGGTACCGAATTTATCAGCATTGCCGTAAACGGTTCGTATATCTCCGGATTCCTATCTTATGATCCCGCATTCAGGAACGTAACAATAGTCCCACTATCTATCCCTTACACTCCCGTAATTATTGATTCCGAACCCGATGGTGCAGATATTTTTATTGATGGGTTTGTGAGCGGTTACTCCACGCCCTATACGTTTTATAATCTTTCCATGGGAGATCATGTGATTGCGGTATCAAAACAGGGATGGATTCCCATGAATACTCGAATCTGGGTTACAGATGACCAGATTATCCGGCGGTTTATTTTGAAACCCTATACAAACGGCTGCCTGAAAATTGTAAGCACTCCCTCAAATGCGAAGATCTATATCGACAATGTCGATACCAAAAAGGCAACCCCGTTTGCATTCCAGTACCTTCCGACCGGTTCGTACGATATCAAAACAACACTCAACGGCACATTCGCCGTCTCCTATGATGTAACAGTAGAGCCGAATATGTGTGTGAACGTTAATAGTACCAAATGGACGAGCCCAAAAAAAGGGCAGTTTATCTGAAAATTGTTCATGCAAGCTGGGTCAAAACAAAAAAAAGTCGGTCGTTTATAAACTATTCAGGAAAATCTTTGCAATTCGAAATATTTTATCTCATTTCAAACGTTGTGACCCAGCCTGCATGGATCATTTTTTTACCGGTGAAAAAAAGGAAAAAAATTAAAATTCTTCTGCTATACCATATCCCATAGCATAGAGCGTTGCAATTGGATCGCTTTTCGGAAACAGATTGCAGATAATTCCTTTACTCCTCAGAAAGCGTTCTGTTGTTGCCGGGGAGATGGGCATAATCTTGTCCTTTGTAGCCTTACCTGTCGACCAGAGATGAAGATAATACGCGTTCTTCTTTTCGGGACCAACATGCATATAGAGATCTTTTCCCCAGTGGGGCATATCGGAAGAGATCTTTTCTTGTTGTGGGGCTGCATAGAGGCATTCGTCATGCCTCGTATCAACCTTGATCTGCCGGCTGCCATCATAAATGATTGTTTTCATCAAATCAACTCCTGCTGTAGCCGGGACCAGTTTCCCCGCTGATCCCGGGTTCTTCCTGTACAACTCAGTGCGTGTGCAATAGGATTGTCGAAATACGGGTTTTGCTGGAAAGCCAGGTATACCCTGTATCCACTATACGCATGCGTTGTTATTATACTTTTTTATTTCAGTATGAAAAAATATGAAAATTTTTAAAAAATGTAATACTTGAATATTATAACCAGACAATCAGCGGCGCAATGATTTCGGAACTTCGATATATCACGTTTCACGAGACGGTCAGGGAAAAAAAATAAATAAAAAAGAAAACTGCGCCATATTCACCGCAGCAAGGGAAAGGTTTCTTTTCATTCCTCAATGGAAATTGTCGTAAGTTTCACCGACTCGACACCTTTCTGTGACATGAGTTTCTCTGCAAGCGTTTTGAGTTGTGTTCCGTCGCCATGAACCAGTATCACTTCAAGACACCGGTTTTGAGTGACGTGCGAGTGGAGCGATGCCTTGATGAGCGTATGGTAGTCGTGCTGGATATCGGTGATCGTCGTAAGAAGCCCGCGCTGATCATGATCGTACACCATGGTGATGACTCCTTCACGTTCCCCTTTGACATCGGACATCCATTTGTAATAGGTGATGTAGGTGCGGATCGCATCGCGGATACCCTCCGACCGGGAGGAGTAACCGCGAGCGTTCAGTATTTCGTCAAACCGACCGAGCAGGTTTTTGGGAAGTGAGATTCCAATCCGGGATAGATCATCGTCCATGGTCATAGTAATATGTGAATATCATTGCGGATTGCTTTTTAAGGTTTTGAAAAATGTTCGGGAAAGTATGAAGTGGTAAGACTACACGGATCTGAAATTATCGGATATCTGCGGGATTGTTGTGAATTCGCACTGATAAAAAGAAACGAAATCGTACGAGATCAGCAGAGAGAACGAAAAGGTATGCTGTACTTGCATCGGTGTTCCAAACGCTCAAATTGAAAGGTTCGAATTTTGTAGATGAGGAGCTCGAAATCATTCAAACTTCTGGTCAGTGACCTCTAACACGAAGTCTCTTTAAAACGAAGAATCTGGAATTATTTTTCAAATCAAAAATTCAAATAAATGACACTATCAGTTCGATAAAATATCAAATAGCAATACTTTTTATCTATTAGTTGTTACAAAAATATATAATTGTGATAACTACATTTTGGTGACTCATGCATATTCCTGACGCATTTATTCCAATCTGGCAGGGTGGCATCTACTGGATCATCGCCCTAGTGTTTATAGCCCTTGCCCTCAAGTGGGCAAAAAACGAGATGAACGAAGAGAAACTCCCGCTCGTTGCGGTTCTTGCCGCCGCTATCTTCGCCCTCCAGTCCTTCAACCTCCCAGTCTCTATGGGAACGAGCGGACATCTCGTGGGCGGTGCGCTTGCAGCGATAATCCTCGGTTCTCCGTTTGCCGCAGTCTTCATCCTCACGTTGGTGCTGATCGTGCAGGCTGTCCTGTTCGGTGACGGAGGGATCACAACTTTGGGCGCCAACATCATCAACATGGGTGTAATCGGCGGCTTTGTTGGATTCTATTCATTCAAGGGACTGAAGGGAGTGACAAAGAGCATGCCCATCGCTGCGTTCGTTGCTGCATGGCTGGCGTGCGTGATCCCGGCATGCGCGTGTGCGGTTGAGATGTTCCTTGCCGGTACGTTCCCTCTCAAAGAGGGCCTGATTGCCATGGGACTGTACCATGCAGCAATCGGTGTGGTCGAAGGAATTGTAACCGTAGCAGCAATTTACCTGATCACTACCGCCAGACCGGATCTTGTGGATAAAGGGGTCAAAACGGTAACAGGGGCGAAAGCAGCATGATGGACAACAAGACATTCATCATCGCGGGCATCATCATTGCCCTCCTCATCGGGATTGTTGCCGTATTCATGGCGTCCGGGGATCCGGATGGTCTGGAGAGCACCGCGCTGGTCGTGCAGGGACAGAAGCAACTGACCGGCGCAACTCCCCCGGATGCAGAGATTAAGGAAGACCTGACCGGAAAGTTCGCGTACTCTTCACCAATGCCTGACTACTCGCTGGGTGAAACCTTGGGATCGACGGGAGGTTTGATCGCAATAATTGTCGGAACCCTTCTCGCGTTTCTTGTGGTGCTCGGGCTTGCCTACGGGATCAAGGTTGCCATTAAACCGGCAAAATAAAACCCATAGGACTTTACATTTTTTCAACCCACTTTCTATACTCATGCACCTTATCGAGACCCACGATCTCTGTTATGTCTATCCCGGCAACGTCACGGCATTGGACAAGATCAATTTTATCGCCCCGAGAAACGCACGCATCGCGGTTATCGGATCGAATGGTGCAGGAAAAAGCACGCTCTTTAAGCACTTCAACGGGATCTTCAAACCAACGTCCGGTTCCATTTTGGTCCGCGGCGAACCGATCACAAAACAGAACAGCCGGGAGGTCAGGAAATTTGTGGGCATCGTCTTCCAGAATCCTGATGACCAGATCTTCTCCCCGACCGTTGAGCAGGATGTTGCATTTGGTCCCACCAACCTGGGGCTTGATCCTGAAACGATCCACCACCGTGTTCATGAAGCCCTGAAAGTGGTAGGAATCGAGCACCTGGCGAGCCGGGTGCCGCATCATTTGAGCGGGGGCGAGAAGAAACGGGTTGCGATTGCAGGGGTAATTGCAATGGAACCAGAGGTGCTCGTGCTCGATGAACCGACCGCCGGTCTTGATCCCCGGGGTGTCGCCGATCTCAACAGGTTCATCAACTCCCTCTCAACAAAATACGGCATGACCGTCATCTTCTCCACCCATGATGTTGCACTCGTTCCCGAGATAGCGGATTACGTCTACGTCATGGACAAGGGACGGATTGTGGCAAGCGGGACGGTCAACGAGATCTTTATGCAGCCTGATATGCTGAAATCCGTGCGGCTCGATGTGCCGGTCCTTCCCAAACTTCTGAGTACGCTTAAAGAGAACGGTATAGAGGTATCGATGGCATACACCTATGCAGATGCAGAAGAGTCCCTGCTTCGCGCCTTTGGCAAACGATCATGATCGAAGAGTTGTTCCAGATCGAACGTGATGCCTATCGCGACAGTGTGATCCATCGGCTGGATGCCCGCGTGAAGATTGTCATAGTGTTTGCCGCGATCATTGCGCTGGTTGCCGTGCCCTATTCCCCCATGGTCTACACGGTGGGAATTATCTTCTTTGTATTTTTTTTGGGTCTCTGGTGCTGCTCCCGGCTATCACCGGCAATCTATGCAAGACGCGTGATGACAATTGTCCCGCTCTGGGGCATAATCATCTTCTTCCAGATCTTTTTGAAGAACAAGTACTACACCGAGTATCACGTGTTCATGAGCCTGCCGCTGGGCATAAACATCTACACCGAATCGATCGAGTTTGCCGTTATACTCCTGGTCAAATTTATCGTCTGCATCTCGTTTATCATCCTGCTGTCGTCCACAACAAAGATGCACGATATGCTCGAAGGGGCAGCACGGATGGGACTACCCGCAGAGTTTGCCCTTGCACTGGGTATGATGATCCGGTACCTGTTCGTCTTTGCCTACATGTTCCGCAAGATCAACGAGACATTAAAGACCAAATGCTTTGACGCGTTCGATCGCCATCTCCCGTACCGCTACCGGCTCAGGCAGATCGGCTATACCGTCGGCACGATGTTCATCCGTTCCTACGAGCAGGGGGAGCGGGTGTATACGAGTATGCTCTGCCGGGGATACGGCAGGGAAAGCTACCTCTTTGTTGCAAAGAAACCTCTGCGGCAGGTTGAATGGGTGACCCTTGGTATCGCCATGATTTTTATTATTGCCGTCCCGCTCACTATCTGGCTGACCGCAGTCCGCCTCTTCTGACAGTACCTTTTTTAGCACTCGTCACCTTCAAGAGATTATGGATAACCAGTTCGGTCATGGATTTGTGACGAACCTCATGTTGATCGCACAACATTTTGCGCTGCCGCCACAACAGGCATGGTTCGGTGCCGGGGATCATGTCGGAGGGTTGTTGCTTCCGGAAAAATTTAAAGGAACACCGGTGGAAGAGCTCACCACGCTATTGAAGAAAAAAGTGATCTGGCACCAGCCCGGCACCATGGATAAAGAGGATGCCCGCGATGTGATTGCTGTCATTAACCGGCTTGTCGTTGCGATCGACCACGAACTCGGGATTGCGGATGCATCGATCGGTGAGTTCCGGTAACGTGTCTGCCCCTTTTTATACCGGCAGCCAATTTTCACTCCTTATCCTTTAAGTCATCAAACGACCAATATTTAGTGTGACAAACTTTTTAGTATTTTTTGTTATTTTTACGGAGGAGGTTTTCTTTGACTGAGACGTACGATGCATCGCATATTATCGTTCTTGAGGGGCTGACACCGGTTCGCGAGCGCCCCGCCATGTATATCGGGAGTACCGACACCCGCGGGTTGCATCACCTCGTTTACGAAGTGGTGGACAACTCCATCGATGAAGCGCTTGCAGGGTTCTGCACGCTCATCTCGGTAGTGATCAACGGTGACGGGTCACTCTCGGTCGATGATAACGGGCGAGGAATACCTGTAGATATTATGGAGAAGAACGGGAAGAGCGCGCTTGAAGTCGTACTCACCGTCCTGCATGCCGGTGGCAAATTCGATAAGGAGACATACCAGGTCTCCGGTGGTCTGCATGGCGTCGGCGTATCGGTCGTGAATGCACTCTCCACCACGCTCTTTGCCCGGGTCTTCCGAGACGGGAACCTCTACGACATGCGCTTCGCGCAGGGCAAACCGCAGGGACCCATATTCTCCCGCGAAGAAACCCTTGACGAGATGCTCACCCGCTACCAGCAGTGGTACGAAGCTCCGGCACACTTCTTCCGTACACCTATCCACCCCCCCGCACCGAACCAGCCGGGTGTTCCCCAAGGGCAAACTCCAGAAGCGCCGGTAAGCCCGGCATCCCAGACCCGCCTTGTCCTTCCGGTAGTGACTCCTGCGGAGATCGAACGGGAAGACCGCCGGCGATTCCTCGCGCAGTTTAATAAGCAGATCACCGGCACCCGCATCCAGTTCATGCCGGATAGCACGATATTTGAGACGACAAAATTCGATTATGACATCCTTGCCCACCGGCTCCGCGAGCTTGCGTTCTTAAACGCCGGGCTCACGATTCGTATCGTTGATGAACGGAGCGGTGACCGTGCCTCCTACCGTACCGGGGGACTTTCGGAATTCGTGAAATATTTAAACGAAGGCATCGACTGCCTCCACCCGGTACCAATCGATATCTCAAAAAAGGATGTGGAGAACAAGGTCGAACTTGAACTCGCCCTCCAATACACCACCGGCTACGATGAAAAGATCTACTCCTATGTCAACAGTGTCAATACCCGCGAGGGGGGCACCCATCTCGACGGGTTCCGCAGTGCGATCACCCGTGCCATCAATACCATAGCAAAACGAAATGGCATAATTAAAGAGAACGCAACAATGGTGCTCCGGGGTGAGGATGTCCGTGAAGGGCTCACCACCGTCATATCATTAAAGATGGCAAACCCACAGTTCGACGGGCAGACCAAGATGCGCCTCGGGAACAGTAACGTAAAGGGCATCGTGGACTCGCTCGTCTATGCCTCACTCTCTGAATATTTTGATGAAAACCCGAAAGTGCTCCAGATCATTGTCGAGAAAGCGTTCTCGGCAGCCAGGGCCCGGGAAGCAGCAAGGAACGCGCGGGAACTTGCACGGCGCAAGAGTTCCCTTGAGAGTTCCGGGCTTCCCGGAAAACTTGCCGACTGCTCGGAGCGTGACCCGGCAAAGAGCGAGATCTATATCGTCGAAGGGGACTCTGCCGGTGGCAGCGCAAAGCAGGGACGTGACCGGAAGTTCCAGGCAATCCTTCCCTTGAAAGGCAAGATCTTAAATGTCGAGAAAGCTGGCGAGCACCAGATCTTAAAGAACGCCGAGATCCAGACCCTCATCTCCGCGATCGGAACCAATATCGGGGACAAGTTCGATTCTGAACGGGCACGCTACCATCACATCGTGATCATGACCGATGCTGATGTTGACGGGGCTCATATCCGGACACTGCTCCTTACGTTCTTCTATCGTTACATGCTCAAACTCATCGAGATGGGCTATGTCTACATTGCACAACCCCCTCTCTTCCGGATTGCAAAAGGCAAGGAGGAGAAGTATGCCTTTAAAGAAGCCGACATGAAAAAAATTACCGCCACAATGGGTGAAAAAGGTGTCTCCATCCAGCGGTACAAGGGTCTGGGTGAGATGAACGCCCAGCAGCTCTGGGATACGACCATGAACCCGGAACACCGGATCTTTTTACAGGTAAAGATCGAGGATGCGATGGAGGCAAACGAGATGTTCAAGACACTGATGGGTAAGGACGTGGACGCAAGGAAAGATTTCATCCGGCGCCATGCAAAAGAGGTGACGAACCTTGACATCTGAAGACAGTATCCCTCCCGCAGCCGGTCCACTCACCCACCGCGTGGAACCGATAAGTATTGCGCACGAGATGAAGACATCCTACATCAATTACGCGATGAGCGTGATCATCGGACGTGCAATCCCGGATGTCCGTGACGGGTTGAAACCCGTTCACCGCCGCTCGCTCTTTGCGATGTGGGAGATGGGTAACACGAGCGACAAGCCCACAAAGAAGAGCGCAAGGGTGGTCGGTGAAGTGATGGGTAAGTTCCACCCGCACGGCGACGCATCCATCTACGATACGATCGTCAAGATGGCGCAGCCCTTCTCCTACCGTGCAATGCTCGTGCATGGTCAGGGCAACTTCGGTTCCGTCGACGGCGACACCGCAGCCGCGAGCCGGTACACCGAAGTAAAACTCACCCCCTACGCTGAAGCACTCCTCGGAGATCTTGAGAAGGAAACGGTCAATTTCATCCCGAACTATGATGAGTCCTTAAAAGAACCGGTGGTGCTTCCGTCGAAGATCCCGAACCTGCTCGTTAACGGCACGGATGGTATTGCCGTTGGTATGACAACACGGATGCCCCCGCACAACCTCCGCGAAGTCTGTCGTGCAGTTGCACTCTTCCTTGATGACCCGCAGGTATCGATCGATGACCTGGTACGGGTGCTGCCCGGACCTGACTTTCCGACCGGGGGTCTCCTGCTCGGCACTGAAGGGGCGAAGAATGTCTATACCACCGGGCAGGGGCGTTTAATCGTTCGCGGTGTTGCCAACATCGAAGAAGCTGAAGCTGGAAGCCGTGGAGACCGGATCATCGTCACCGAGCTCCCGTACCAGGTGAATAAGGCGCAGTGGATCACCGCCATCGCCGACATGGTAAAAGAGAAACGGATCGACGGTATATCCGATATCCGCGACGAGTCCGATAAGGACGGCATCCGTGTTGTCTTCGAACTGAAGAAAGGTTCGATGTCGGCTGTCATCCTCAACAACCTCTATAAGCACACCGCTCTTGAGTCCAGTTTCTGGGTGGTTAACCTCGCAATTGTGGATAACCAGCCAAAGCTCCTCACACTGGTTGGGTTACTGGACAACTTCGTCCGGCACCGGATTGAAGTGATCCGGAGGCGATCTGAGTTTGACCTTAAAAAGGCTCAGGAGAAGGTGCATATCTTAAACGGGCTCCTTACCGCCCTCAGCCAGATCGATAAGATTATTGCCGCCATCCGTGCTTCTGATACGGTTGAGAACGCACGCAGTGCGCTCATCACCCAGTTCAGCCTCGATGAACCGCAGGCAAATGCAATCCTCCAGATGCAATTGCGCCGCCTCGCAGCGCTTGAGCAGAAGAAGATAACGGATGAAAAGGCAGCACTTGCGGCAGAGATCGATAGGCTCAGTAAGATCCTGTCCAGTGAATCAAGTATCAAGGACGAGATCCGCAGGGAAACTGCCGAAATTGCCGAGAAGTTCGGGGATGCACGGAGGACGCAGCTCGCAGGTTTTGCCGGTGATCTCACCACTGAAGATCTCATCGAGGACAAGAACGTGCTCGTCTCGATCACGACGGCGAATTACATCAAACGCATCGATCCGGATACGTACCGCAAGCAGAGGCGTGGCGGGCATGGCGTCACTGGCATGACCACAAAAGAGGATGACGTCGTCAATTCGGTCTTTGTTGCCGGAATAAAAGACTATCTCCTCTGCTTCACCAATACCGGGAGGGTTTACTGGCTTAAAGTCTACCAGATTCCCGAGAGTTCGCGGGTGGCAAAGGGTAAACCGATAGTCAACCTCCTCAACTTAAAAGACGAGGTCGTAACGACTATCATCCCCATACGGGAATTCCGGGAGGACCGGTTCCTGCTCTTTGCCACAAAACTTGGCCGGGCAATCAAGATCCCGTTAAATGAGTTCTCTTTCCCCCGCACTACCGGAACAAATGCGATCAAACTCTTAAATAACGACCAGCTTGTTGCGGCGATCGCGACCGATGGCACAAAAGAGCTGGTGCTGACCACCCGGTTTGGACAAAGTCTCCGGTTCCATGAAGAGACCGTGCGATCTACCGGACGAAATACCCAGGGTGTGCGAGGGATGAGAATGCGGGGCGAGGATACGGTTGTTGCACTCAGCCTTGTGGAAAAAGACCACCTCCTCACGATCTCGGATGTCGGGTTCGGCAAGCGAACCGAATTTGACGACTTCCGGGGGCACGGACGGGGTACCCTTGGGGTCCGGAATATGCAGGTCGAACGCGACGCGGTTGTCATCGTCTCACGTGCGGTATCGGATACCGATGAGATCCTCGTGATGACGGCAGAAGGCGTGGTCATGCGGACACGGGTTTCCGAAGTGCGGATCACCGGGCGTGGGTCTAAGGGTGTGAGGGTTATAAGGCTCGATGAGAAGGACCGGTTGATCGGTGTTGCGATCGTCCAGCCCGAGCCGGATAATGGTCTGGCACTGGCAACCGATGATCCGGGGATGCCAGATCCAGATTCCGGTATGAGTTCAGCTCCCGGTGCAAATGCCGGTCAAAAACCGGACCTTAATTAAAATTCCTATCCGAACCCGCCATAGTGAACGGGGAGAATCTCCCTCTCTTTTTTTGACAGAACTCCGGTTGGTGGATTACATCTGACCTGATGAGATGGCGAAGCGAAAAAGAAACACTTCTCGCTCTGTCAAATAACTACAGTGCCGATACCCCGGCATTACAGGTTCGTGCAGGTGCTCTTATCGCCGCATCGAGAGCAGCGCAACGATCACGCAGAGGAAACCGCAGAGAAGCATGATATGGCTTGCGGATGCGGCAAGAAGTGCGGGTGCGACCGTAAGTACATCACCGGTATCCCCGGCAAAAAGGAACTGGATAGTGAGGATTATACTCCCGAACGAAACCCCAAGTGCCATCCCAAGGTTCCGTGCGGTTGCCGACACACTCGATGCGATAGCCACCTTCTCTTTTGGCAGGGCGCTCATGATCGCGGTGTTGTTCGGGCTCTGGAACAACCCGTTCCCGATACCAGCAAAGACAAATGCGGCAAGGATTCCTGGGATGTTTTCTGTGAGTATACAATACGAAAGCATGGCAAACGAAGCGGCAGTAATGATCATGCCAGCAGTTGCCAGGTACCGGCTCCGGTACCGGTCGAAGAGGATGCCGGCGATTGGGGCAACGATGATGATCAATGCCGGGCTGATAAGAAACACCAGCCCTACCTGTGCGGGACGGTACTTGAGCACTCCTTCAAAATAGAATGGACCGACCACAATCATCATAAAATTTGCAATAAAAACGAGCAGGAGCCCGACGGTGGTGCCCCCACAATTGGTTGATGTTTAAATAATTAAACAACATAATGCATGTTATGGGAAAGCGGGGGCCAAAACCGAAATTTACTGACATTGCATGTCCCAATAATCACTGTGCATATTATGG